>Ga0315538_1000231_pt1 | contig 37178 bp, 30 predicted proteins | sample SalMarSW160230MG_2_FD_203834 | JGI IMG/M metagenome (GOLD analysis project Ga0315538, IMG submission 203834) | Salt marsh sediment microbial communities from the Plum Island Ecosystem LTER, Massachusetts, United States - Salt Marsh Sediment SW1601-230 ...
ATAGTATATTTGTGATAATTGTTTTGCCGTTTTCTGTAACCTTCAACAAGTTCTGGCAAAATCCCCTTGAGAAGACCTGACTTTCTCATCACATTAAAACCTGCTGATGGTCTTCTTACCATTAAAATCTTCAGAAGCTCATCCCGTATCCGTTCTTGAGCTACCTTATCAATAGCTTGTGCCAGAGTTTTTATAGCCATGAGCGTTTCAGGTTCAATGGCATATCCAAGCTCTAAAGAGAACCTAATAGCCCTCATCATTCTTAAAGGGTCCTCATCAAACCTCTCAATTGGATTGAGCACTGCTCTGACGAGCTTCTTTTTAATATCTTGTTTACCTTCAAAAGGATCTATAATCCTTTTATTGGTAATGTCATATGCCATCGCATTAAAGGTAAAATCCCTGTGGGCAAGATCTTCCTCAATGCTTAAGGAAGATCCGCCTATACCTCGAAAGGTGGTTACTTCGAAATGCTTGCCTTTAGAGACCAGGGTAACGGTTCCATGCTTCAGATTAAAGCTTGTCATTTCAGGAAAAAGATCATGGATACTATCCGGTGTTGCGTCGGTAGCCACATCCCAATCTTTTGCCTGGCACCCAAGCAAAGAATCCCTTATTGCCCCTCCTACAATAAAGGCCTGGTAGCCATTCTTAATAAGCCTCCGGGAGATATCAAAGACTATATCTGGAATTTTTTCCTTATTAATTCTTAAAGCCATAATATTTTCCAGATTATTTAAAGGTGGGATAATGTTAGTTGAAATTTAAGGCAGCAAAATAATTTTCTGTGAAGATGAAGGGATATCAATTTCCCGGGTAAGCACTTCAGGCAGTTCCCATTCCTGAAATTCCTTTATGACTTCTTTCACTATTCTTTTATTCATATGGTTCCCTTTATGATACCACTTTCGTATAAAAGTGGTATCATAAAAAATACCACAAATCAACCTTTAAAACAAGCCCCCTTGCCCTCTGCCTGAGCAGGAATCCTACTTCTTAAGCCCTTGCATAAACGTATAAGAGTCTCAAAACCCAAACCTATGTAATTCTTGTAAAGATCTTAGGATTTCAATTCATTCGCCTCAAAATTAACAATCCTGCAATAACAAAATCTTTCTTTAACAGATAGTGACATAATTTTTTCCTCTTTCTGCAACGAAATCAGCTGCACACGATTAGTAGTGAGGCAACGGGATAGAAACCGGGCATCAAAGGTCTGTTTTGTTCACAAAGCAAACGGGATGAATTTATGCCAGACCTCATCAGAGAAAATTAAAATATTGGCATCGATCCCGTAACCACGCTGGGTGACATATTTAATGCGGACATCCCGGTAGCACAAACCTTCCCTTGAGTGCTGTTTTAGAGATCCTTAAGCCCCAAGCGAGGGGATGATTCTTCAAGAATAAAAATTTGAGCCGCAAATTCAGATCAACCTCCACTTTTAAGTTTTTTTAGAAACTACGTTCCCTTTTACAAATTTTTAGTTAATAGCTAAGGTGACCCTATTTTCAAAGATGAACCACGCGGGCATCTATTTCTGCTTCCACCCCCCCCCACTTTTTTCAACCCCACATCAAGCCGCAAGGGCATATACACTCTTCCCTGCCCCATAATACGACTCATAGACGTGGTGGTACACAGCATCACATTTCTTCTGATATAACTCAGGGGTGTAAGCCTGCGGCAATCCGCGATCAAAAATATCCTCAATGGTCACACGGACCTGCGCCCTTGACTGCTGCCGCTTACGACAATCAAGCACCAGCTTCTCCCGCTTTAGTGTATCAAGCAGTTCACGCCCCACCTTCTTTACATGGTGTTTCTCCATTTTGGTGAGGGACATTTCCGGCTTGGTCAAAAGATCAAATATGGCAAGCTCCTCTTCTGTGAGCTGTTCTGAAATACCCCGTTTTTCCTCTTCATTTAGGCCCTGCGCAAAGGAAACAAGCCGTTTGAAAAATTCATTAATGTTCATACTTCCAGCGTTATATTCGTCGATCATTCTCTGGAAGCGCTCCAGATAATCCATTCGGGTGCGGTTGAGGCGAACCATCTTTTTAAGCTTGCTGCTTATTTTCCCCTTGAGTTTTTGTGCCTCAGTACGCTTTTGCCCCTGCTCGAATCTGGCCTTAAGCGCTTCAAAATCGATTTTGCTTAAGTCCACCACATGCTCTGTAGTCCATGCCCCTGCCGGGTCTCGAATGACATACCCCTCAGCAGCAATCGAGTCATCGAGGAGCTTCTCCACCTCTCCCATAACACCGGAAATATCGGCAGGTGGCGTTAGAGAACGGATTTTCTGAGCAATAACATCGAAGAGAATGCATTTCGGAGCCAAATCCTTTGCTGCCGGATCAGGAAGGATCGCCTTATAGAGCTTATTCACATTGCCTGCAAGCAAGAGATAGTCTCTTTTGGAATCATCGTTGACTAGGATGGCGTCTACGGCATTATCAAGCATTTTTATTCGTTCGAAGCCCTTCTCCGAGCACTGGATGGCATCTAAGTCAATCCCTTGTTTCACACAGAAGGCTGTTGCCTCGGCAATCGCCAGCCTCAGTTGTTCAACCAGAGCCGACTTATCTTTAACCGGTGTGTCGCCCTCCTTCACGCCACCGCCAGATCCGGAGCCATATATTGCCAGCGCCTTCTGCAGGTTGCGGAAGACCCCAACGTAATCAACGATCAGGCCGTTTACCTTGTCCCGGAAGACGCGGTTGGCCCTCGCGATGGTCTGCATCAGGGTATGGTTTCGCATAGGCTTGTCGAGATATATGGTCGAGCAGCAGGGGACATCAAAGCCGGTCATCCACATGGCGCAGACAAAGACGATACGGAAAAGATCATCAGGGTCTTTGAACTTGGTATCCAGATCTTCTTTAACAATACGTTTGCGGTGCGGGACAATATCGAGTCCCTTTTTCTGCATCTCATCTATTTCATTCTGTGATTGGGAGACCACGACCGCCATATCAGTTTCTTTCATGTAATGGATCTTAGACTCGATCTCGGCTCGCTTTTCCTCATGTGTAATAGCAAGCTCCTTCTTAAGCACCTCTATTTCCTGCTTCCAATACTTGCTGACCTTGTCATACATCCTCACTGCCGTCGCCTTGTCTATACAAACCACCATGGCCTTGCCGGCAAATCCCCGTCCGGTGAAATGTTCTACGATATCCTTAGCCACGGTCTCCAGCCGATCATCCCGGGATATCAGGTGGTACTCCCTGGCAAACTCCCGCTCTACCTTGTTTTCCTGCTCCTCATCCAGTTCGGCCTCCTCAAGCAGCCGCTCCATATCCTCGTTAAGGTTTTCATTGGTCAACTGTAATTCAGGGATGCGGTTTTCATAATATAGCGGGACCGTAGCCCCATCATCTACAGATTGCTTGAAGTTATAAACGCTCACATAATCACCGAAGACCTGTTTTGTCCTCTCCTCACCCACGATCAGCGGAGTGCCGGTAAAGGCTATAAAGGATGCATTGGGCAGGGCCGTTCTCATGTTCATGGCTAAGGTATCGTACTGACTCCGGTGGGCTTCATCGGTAATGACAATGATATCCGAACGTTCCGAAAGCACAGGATGTTCTTCTCCTTTTTCTGTGCGGAACTTGTGGATCAGCGTGAAGACATACCGATGGTCTTCTCGGAGTAATTTACGCAGATGAACGGAACTCGTGGCCTGGGCCTGTTTTTCAGTAACCACGCCCGCATTGGCGAAATTCTTGTAAATCTGATGATCTAACTCCTGGCGGTCAGTAACAATAACAAATGTCCAGTTGCCCGGGATTTTGCGAAGGACCTTCTGGGAGAAAAAAATCATGGAAATGCTTTTGCCGCTGCCCTGCGTGTGCCAGAACACGCCGAGTCGCCCGGCTTTGTGCTCGATCTGTGCCAGCGCTTCCATCGCCTGGATAACCCCGAGATACTGGTGGTTCTTGGCCACCAGCTTGATCAAGCCTCCCTTGGCCTCCATGAAGAGCGTGTAATTTTCCAACAGGTCCAAAAGATGCGCCGGTTCGCAAGTCCCGCGGATCATGGTCTCAAGCGAAATTATCCCTTCCTCACCTTCACTGTTGATCTTCTTCCAGTCTGCAAAATGTTCCCACTCGGCCGACACGCTTCCAACCTTACTCTTACTACCATTGGAAAGGATAATCAGGGCATTATACCAGAAAAGCTGAGGGATAGTACTTTTGTAGTCGGTCAGATTGTCCGTGTAGGCCGTTTTCAATCTCCGGTGAGTTGCCTTAAGCTCCATGAACACCAAGGGCAGCCCATTGACGAAACCGACGAGATCGGCGCGCCGGGTATACATCTCGCCGGTAATCCAGAACTGGGAGGCTAAAAAATAGTCGTTGTTCGCCGGATCATTCCAGTCAATCACCTTAACGATCTCGGTGGTGTCCCCATCGCCCTCTGCATCAGGAATCTTCACTTTTATGCCGTTTTTGATGAGCTGGTAGATCTCACGGTTGGCCTGTGCCGTGCTCATGCGTGAGCGATCGCGGACTAAATCCTCGATTGCCAGATCGAATGCCTCAGCAGGCAGGTCAGGATTCAGTTCCTCCAGGATAGGACGAAGCCGGGATACCAAAACGACCTCTGCCTTGGTTTCACGACCCAGTGGGCTTCCACCCGCCTGGTCGAGCTCATGGAAGCAATTGGCCGTCTCCCAGCCGAGTTCCTCAAACAAAGCAATTGCTGGTTGCTCAACCAAAGTATTTTCTGAAAAATCCGCCACTTAGGCTCCTTTTGTCGAGCGATTTAGAAAGTTTTTAAAAAAATTTAAAAAAATATCTTGACTTTTTCGGTATAACTGCCGAAAATATTATTAGCTCATTTGCCATGTGTAAAAGGAGTTGGGCCGACCTTCAGCGTCGGCCTTTTCATGTCTAAGAGATCCTGCGCTTGTATTTCTTTTCCAGATTCCTTCGTTTGTGGGGATAATTGACATAATATGATGTAACCAACCGTCTCCTGCCATCGCGATATTTTTTCATTAACACAAGAAAATTGAAACTTTTTAGCCAGAGATAGGTCTTTATTGAACCATCACCCTCTTTATTGTCCCATGCCAACACCGAAGGTTTATCCGGGTTTTCTAGAATGCTTTTGACCCATGATAATCGTTCACAACGCCGAGGATCAGGCAAACGTTCCCCCGTCTCCCTGTCCTCTCGATGGGTCAAATTCCAAAAGATTACTTCTTTCCCGTCCTCTATTTCAGGGAAAAACCAAACCGTATGCCCTTTATATTTCGGCTGGGTATCCTTGAAATCGCGTTTGAAAATAGAATATAGTGTGTCAAACGTGTCCTTTGTCCATGGGTTGACCGTTACCATAGGTGGCAACCATTTCGGCAGGTCGGTCATCCTTGAACCTCCGTTGCATGCCACCTGAAAAGATTTACCTTGTCCTCGCGCAATAAGGTAGTTTTTGTAAGATCGTAGCTGGATTTTTGTCTTATAAGTCCAACCAAAGCACGTTTGGCGGAACTTCCCGCAAGCCCACGATTGACATAAGAAACCGCACCGATAAGAAGATCAGCTAACTGGAGAAGTTCCACTTCATGGGAGCGTACAAGTTGAATGCGGTCAATGATCTCGCGGGAAAAATCATACATATTATTGCAAAGCACATCGTGAAGCTTAGCAATCTTGGCACCTCCATGGGTGTCTTTGATATCGAGATAAACACGATAATGGGCCTCAGGATTGAAAATAACCTTTAGCATGTCAAAATACATCTTGTAATACCAGATATCGTGATCTTGACCACTAAATGCATCATGTTTCAGTTTAGACTTATCCGGAACAATTAATGCCCTGAAATGCAAATTGGGATCATCGAAAAAGTACTCGATAAGGTCACGATAAAATTCAATTTTGGCCGGTGACACCTTAGCCCATTTGATCTCGAACTTGGGTTTAAGGCCGTTGCGCGTTTTTATACCTCGAATGTTTTCGGAAATATCACGGGTTTTCTCTAAAGGGCACCAGACCGCACCCAGCACCATAGCCGGCTGGTGATCATTCTCAAGGTGGCAGGATTCATCACAATAAACATTAAACACCTGTCTCATTGCATATGTCCTCCTGTTTTTATATCGAGCTCCGAGACGTCCAGCTCGCCGGATATGAGCTTGGGAAGGAGGAGGTCGCGGGTGCGGCGGAGGTTGAAAACCTTGTAATATGCCGCTTGGAATAATCTGAGTATCGGTGACAAGATATCACTGAATTTTGTGATCACCAACTCCGATGGTAGCAGAACATCCATTTCTGCCAGGGAACCATCCCAAACAGCATATGGAATAGTAGCTCCTCGGCTGTGAGCGGATGCAAATCCGATCGTCTCATCCTGAAATGCTGTCATAGTTGCGTAAGCAAGAAATAGCTGTGTTTTGGGTCGCAGGACAAAGCAGGTCGTTCGCGTAACACCTTTGAAGGGGGCCACCACTACTTTGTGGAAGTATGGACGCATAGCACCAAAAAGTATGTCGCCCTCTTCAAATAGTATGAGGCTACTCTTTGCTTCCTTCCAATGTTTTGCTTCGAGAAGGGTTAGGCTATGCCGCGGGATACAGTCAATCGGCACATATAATCGATCTGATAGGTGATCGCCAGCATTCGTGTTGTCACGCACACAATTAATTAAAGTCTTGAAGGGAACAATCTCCCACCCTTCCGGGATTTTGCCAAGCGGAGAATCAACCATTCGGGTCTTTTCATGGCCGGGAAAACGGAACTTGACAAACCACTCACGATATATGGCCTGGGCCATCTCCTCTAAGATCTTGATCCGCCTCAGATTGTTCTCGATCAGGTCATCATAGGCGGAAAGGATGAAGGCGATTTTTCGTTGACTTTGAAAATCGTGAATAGCAATTTCAAGGGTGTCAAGATGGTTTCTGTTTAGCGTTGGAACGCCTGCTCCAGAATTGTATTGCTTTAGATCGAGAGTCTTAAGGAAATAATAGACATACAAAGGCAGATTGCCTATGAAGTCTTTTACCCATAGTGTTGTGTTCAAAGGCCAAAATGGTTTATCTATGTAAAGTACTTCTCCAAGGGAGCCACTTCGCCCAGTTACGACACCTGGAGGTTGAACTTTATGCTCAGCATGATAGCCATTGATGGCAGTGGAGGCTACTACAGGATAGTCCCCTAAAACGCGGTCTTTTTTAGGAAGATCGAATCCCCTTTGCAGAGTGATGAAATTCTTGAATTGAAGTTGAAGCATATTTTTCATCAAAGAAAACCCCCCAACAACTTCCCCACATTCTCCACAATCCGCTCTTCCAACCCCCTTGCCTCTGCATTGAGCAATTCCAGCTCCTCGTTCATCTCTCCCAGCCTCTCACGGAAGTCGAAGTCATCATCCTTTCGGTCTGCCACTCCCACATAGCGACCCGGATTCAGGCTCCAGCCCTGGACCTTTATCTCATCAATGGTTGCCACTTTGCATAAGCCGGGCACATCCATGTATTTGCCGTCTGGAAACTTCTGTTCAAGCATTTCAGCGCTCTTGTGCCGGTTTTCGGTCTCCTCACCACGATAGAGCCGCACAATATTGGCCAGAAATTCAATCTGCTGAGGTGTAAAATCGCGGTGGGCGCGGTCGATCTGACGGAAGATGTGACGTGCGTCTATGAAGAGGACTTTGTCTTTACGATTCGTGTCCTTCTTTCCCTTTTCCAGAAAAAAGAGGGTGCAAGGCAAAGTTACCGTGTAGAAAAAATTAGGGCCGATAGCCACCATCACATCCACGGCCTGATCTTCGATGAGCTTTTGACGGATCTCCAGTTCAGATGCCCGGGCATCGCTCGCGGAATTGGCCATTACAAAACCGGCCCGACCTTTTTCGTTCAGGGTGCTGTAAAAAATCTGAATCCAGAGGTAGTTGGCGTTATCCACCCTCGGCATGCCAAAAGGAAAGCGAGGATCATCCTTAAGACGCTCCTTGTCCACCCGGTTCACATTAAAAGGCGGATTGGCCATGACGAAATCAAACTTGCCCGGGCTAGTGTGCAGGTCTTCGTAATAGGTATTGCCTTGGCGGATATCACCTGCCAGACCATTGACCGCAAGGTTCATCTTGCATAACCGAACGGTCTCGGATACGCGCTCTTCGCCATACACACTAATCTCGGCGCTCGGATTCCTCTTGTGTTCTCCCACAAACCGCGCGCTCTGGACAAACATGCCTCCTGAACCGCAGGCAGGATCATAGATGCGACCGTGGTACGGCTCGATGATATTCACTATGAGCTGGACAATCGAGGTTGGCGTGAAGAACTCCCCGCCCTTCTGTCCCTCGCTCATGGCAAAATTGCCAAGGAAGTATTCATAGATCTTCCCGAAGGCATCGCCCTTGATGTCCATGTGGATTGACGCCATAAGCTTGAGTAGTTCGACTAACGTGGCGTTGTCCAGGCGGTTGTAAGACTTGGGCAGAACGTCCTTAAGGTCCGGATTGTCTGCCTCAATTGCCTTCATGGCTTCGTTGATTGCCTTGCCGATGTTTTCTCCTTCCGGTAAATCAAGCAGGTTCTTATAACGAGCCTCCTCCGGCAGATAAAGCACGCCTAATGCCTGGTAATCAGACTTGCCGATCTTCTTCCGTCCGGTGCCTTTTCCCTCAAGTCCCTTCTCAGCCTGGATAAACTTGTGGTCAGCATAACGAAGAAAAATCAAACCCAGCACCGGGACCGAATATTCAGAGGCCTTCAACTTGGAATTGGCCCTTAACTCATCTGCTGCGTCCCAGAGTCTCTTTTCGATTTCGTTGTTATTCTGCGCCATTGAAAATCCCTTAACATTGGCCAGGTGTTGGTTGATACAAGCTTACTAAAAATGAGGCTATAATGGTTTAAATGATACCGGCGAGCCAGTACCGATATTAATCAAGTATGTTTAAATTAAGCCAATTTGTCAATTGGTTGCGGGTGTAGCCATTTTTGAAGCATAATTGACACATAAACGATTAACTGGGATGTTACTATAAAACATTTTTAAGGTTGAACATCTCCTCTTCGCTCTACACTTTTCTTGCGACTTTTGCCCCTTTGTTTGAGTGCTTTATGAGCCCTTTGTAAGCCCTTTATTAGACCATTGATGCAATTACGATGCATTTGATACTTTTTTAAAATATATACAGCCCCTTACGTATCTCAAGCCTTCTGGAACTTTTTCGGGTTTATTTCGGGTCCTCTGATTGTTTGGCGTCTTTGTGGCGTCATTCTGTCTGCTTTGGTCTTCTTTCCAAAAACCAAATATTTGCCAAAATCGCCAAGTAAATGCCAACTAATCGGCATAATCGGCATCTTCTCTTATGTCTTTAGCCTTTGGTAAAAATTTACTAATCTCCTTGGAGAAAAATCCTTCTTTGACAATATGCTGGTTGAATAGTGCAATTACACCAGAATGTTTACTTGAATCCATCTCTTTTAGCGCCAGAATGGCCCTTGCTGAGGTAAACATTGCGTAATAACTTCTATTGATCGATAACCCATAGTGCTTCTGATCAAAGTTATCTTTTGCTTCGATTAAGATATCTTTTGCTTTCCTTATTCTATACATGGCCAGGTTTATTCTACTCATAATGCAACTCCCTCTTTTTCCACTTGCTCAAAGAAAAATGAACCTAACTCTTTATTCTTCTCATATTCAAGCAAGCTATATACTACTGGGGCTAACGGGACGTTAAATTTAAAGAAATAATCTGCTGCTATATCGCTTATCTTATCTCTTATATCTGTTTTACTTTTGACCAGAATAAAGATATCTATATCTGAGTCCTTTTCAAAGTCTCCCCTCACCTTAGAACCAAATATTCGAATAGTAATAATTTCATTACCCAATTTCTCTTTTAATTCCTTAACAAAGGCCTTAATAACTTTTTTCTCTATACTATTTAGAAAACCTAATGTTGTCTTCATTATCTCCCCTTGGCTCCCTTTTTACTTAAAAGGTTCAAATTATATTCCTCAGTCAGCCCCTCGTCTGCAAAGCTGAAATATTTGTTGTCGCCTATAATGATGTGATCTAATACCTTAATTTGCATAGTATTTGAGGCTGCGATCAATTCCTTTGTAATCTCTTTGTCGCTCGTGGAAGGCTCTGGACTGCCTGATGGGTGATTGTGGACAAAGATAAGGGAGGCGGCGTTATGTTTGATGGCGCTCTTTATAATCTCCCTTGGGTAAACTGAACTCAAATTTAATGTGCCTTCAAAGAGGTCTTCTACATCTATAGGCTGATTCTTCCCATCCAGGAATAAAACCTTAAAGACTTCTTTTTTGAGACCGCGCATGGAATGGTAAAGATAATCAAAGACCTCTTTTGACGATTTGCATATAGGTTTTTTAAGAATTTTCTCTTTAAGAAATTCCCTGGCTACTTCCTGAACAAGTTTTATTCCAAAGGCATTATGTGGCCCAATTCCCTTAATCTCCTGAAGTTCCTCCGGTGGAGCTTCAAGAACACCCCTTAAGGTTTTAAATTTTTTTATAGCGGCTTTTGCATGCTGTTTACAGTCTTTTCGAGGGGTTCCAAGGGTTAATAGCAACTCGACTATCTCATAGTCATGAAATCCTGAAATACCGGATTTTATAAATTTTTCTCGCAATCGCCTCCTATGACCTTCTTGGCTCTTGAGAGTAATTGGTTTTTCCATTCCTTGCTGCCTTTTGATCTGTTTCCTTTTCCCAATCATTGCTTTCATTACCTTTTCATTGCTTTTTTATAGCAAAATTACAAGGTAAATTTACAATCTCATTTTACCATTAAATTTTCCAGCTTTCTCAAAAATTATTTTGTTTGAATGTGAACCAGAAATTCTCTTAGTTTCCGTAAGGAAATAAGTGGCAGGCAAAAGGTTGACGAAAAATCTTAATCTCTATAAGATAAATTGTAGGCGTTCACGGGTTAAAAGGTTCAAGGTTCCATTCTCGACCCCGGACTCCATTTAGAATGCGTATTTACGAGAAAAGCATTATCTTCTGTAAGGCCTAATCCAAAATGTGGAGCCAAATTGGCAATTACTTGGGAAAATGAGCATTTTTAACGAGGACTTCGGGTCTTCAATGCCTTCTTTATCCTTAACGCTGAACCCTAAACCCTGAACCTGTGAACGGTTACGATAAATTAATGAATCCAAAAATCTACATCGGTACCTCGGGCTGGAATTATAATCATTGGAAGGAGATATTCTATCCGACGGATTCCCCGAAAACAAAATGGCTGGAATTCTATGTCAACCATTTTAGAACAGTTGAGCTAAACGCCAGCTTCTATCGGCTCCCTAAACCCCAGACCTTTGAAAACTGGAGAAAAAGAACACCTGGTAATTTCATTTGGTCGGTAAAGGCCAGTAAGTACATCACCCACATAAAGAGGATAAAGGATGTCCGAGAGCCTTTGGAAAGGTTTTTCAGCTCTGCTGAGTTTTTAAAGGAAAAATTGGGACCAATCCTCTTTCAACTACCGCCTAATCTCACGTTTGATGAAGCGATTTTGAGCCATTTTTGTCAAAAACTAAAGAAAAATCATCTCTATACCTTGGAGGTGAGGCATCCAAGCTGGGCACAAGAAAAAAAGGCAGTAGACATACTCAGGGATAACAATATCGCACTTTGTGTTTCTGATACAGCCGGACGCTACCCCTATATCGAGGAAGACACAGCCACTTTCTTATATATCAGGCTTCATGGCTCCAAAAAGCTCTATTCGAGCGAATATTCTGAGGAGGAATTGCAGGCATATGCTAGAAAAATCAGGGATTGGTCCAAGGAAACCTACCTTTATTTTGATAATGATTATGGCGGATATGCTATTAAGAATGCAAAAAGGATGAAAGAGATTTTAGGGTTAGAATTGAACTGATAAGCCTAAGTGAAAAGGATTTATCATGTAGCTTCTATGATCTTCCTTCCTTGTATGATGTTAAAAAGAAGCCAGAATGTGCCTACAGTAACTGCAGAGTCAGCTACATTAAATGCGGGCCAGTGATAGCCTTTTAAAAAAAAATCCAAAAAATCAATTACATATCCCAATCGTACCCTGTCCACAAAGTTGCCCAAGGCCCCTCCAAGAATAAGCGAAAGCCCTACCGTCAACCATTTTTTGTTCCTCTTTATCCAAAAAAAGAAGAAAAGGATTACACCTATTGCACCTATTGTTGTTGCTAATAAAAAATAGTAGTAAAATCCGCTTCGTGTTTGGCTAAAGATACCAAAGGCCATCCCTCTGTTTTTAACCAAAACTAAACTAAAAAATCCGGGGATTACAGAAAGGGTTTGATTCGCCTCTATGTGAGTAACGGCCATCCATTTGGAGGCCTGATCAAGGAACAAAATGATCAGGGCTACACCCATAAATAAGAGATAATCTCTTTTCAATTAAAAATTAGCAATTAAAAATTAGCAATTATCAAGCATCAGAGATTTGGAGCCCTGAAGCATGCGTAAGTTTGTGCAATTACATGATTTACCAAGTTACAATTCCTTAACTTTAAGAATTTACGCATTTTTAGTGCTTAATTTAATCGCCTGCACGCATCTTTTGCATAATGCAGGGTGATCTTTATCATGTCCTACCGTAGAATCATGAATCCAGCACCTCTCGCATTTATTAAAAGGGGATGGCATTACCTTGATTGCTAAACCAGGGTATTCCTTGCTTTCGTAACCTCCCTCAATTTTTCCTTCACCTACAAATTCAACAGCAGAGATAATACAGATAGACCTCAATTCATCCCTGTAATTTTTCAATCCCTGTAAAAGATTGTGGGGAAGAGACAAACTTACCACCGCATCCAGGGAATGACCAATAATCTTTTCATTTCTGGCTAACTCCAGTGCCTTGGCAATCTCTTTACGAACATTTAATATTACCTCCCAGCGCTCAATCAGTGCGTTATCTTTAAGCTCCTCTCTGACGGGTATAAATAAATCTGTATGAATGCTGATAGACTTCTCTTTATTATGAGTATGTCCCCATACCTCATCAGCTGTAAACGGGATGATGGGAGCCACAAGCCTGACAAGACATTCTAAGATCTCATTTAAGGCTGTCTGCGCAGATCTTCTCTCTTTTGAATTAAAAGGAGTCGTATAAAGCCTGTCTTTTAATATATCCAGGTAAAAGGAAGAGAGGGTAAGAACACAGAAATTATATACAGCCTGGTATATAGAATGATACTCAAATCTTTGGTATGATTCTATTACCTTTTCCGTTAATTCCTGAAGTTGGTGAAGGGCCCATCTATCAAGCTCGAGTAAATCCTGATAAGGGACGGCATCTTTTAAGGGATCAAAATCATAAAGATTCCCGAGCAAATACCTGAAGGTATTTCTAAGCCTCCGGTACGCCTCTGTCAACCTGTCTAAAATTTCCTGCGATAGCCGTATATCACCCCTATAGTCCTCAGAGGCTACCCAGAGCCTTAATATCTCAACACCATATTTATTAATGACCTCTTCCGGAGAGATAACATTACCCCGAGATTTAGACATCTTTCTTCCGTTTCCGTCAACCACAAATCCATGTGTTAGGACAGATTTAAAAGGGGCTTTATCCCTTGTACCCACTGAACATAAAAGGGAACTGTGGAACCAGCCTCTATGCTGATCACTTCCCTCCAAATATAAATCGGCAGGATACCTCAGATAGTCTGCCCTACGCTCAAGAACAGTAAAGCTTACACCAGAGTCAAACCAGACATCCAGGATATCTGTTTCCTTCCTGAACGTATCTCCGTGGCAGAGAGGGCAGGTTGTCCCTTCTGGTAAAAGCTCATGGGCAGGCAAATCAAACCAGATATCTGTGCCATGTTTTTCTACAAGGTCTGCTACATGATCAACGATCTCCTGTGTGATTACGTAATTTCCGCATGTGAGGCAGTAAAAAATAGTTATCGGCACACCCCACAAACGCTGCCTGGAGATACACCAATCAGGTCTATTCTTAACCAGACCAAAAATCCTCTCCTCCCCCCAGCTTGGGATCCAATCCACAGCCCTTATGGCCTTAAGGGCTTTTTTTCTTAACTCCTTCTTGTCCATTGAGATAAACCATTGCTCTGTGGCCCTAAATATAACAGGCTTTTTACATCTCCAGCAGTGGGGGTATGAATGGGTAATCGTTTCTTCTTTAAGCAATGCCCCTAACTCATTCAACTTCTCAATAACGTTTCTATTGGCCTCAAAGACCTCTTGACCAGCGAAAAATTCAACATCTTCTGTAAATCTCCCTCTCGCGTCAACAGGGGAATATATTTCAAGATTATATTTTAGGCCGCTTTCATAGTCCTCCTGCCCGTGCCCGGGTGCAGTGTGAACACAGCCAGTGCCCGCATCAAGGGTAACGTAATCGGCGAGAATAATTACTGACTCTCTATCGTAAATAGGATGTCTGGCCTTAAGACCCTCTAACTCACGGGCATTAAACCGTTCCAGAAGGGTATGCTTTTCAATGCCCACTTTCTTTAAGAAAGACTCTAAAAGGCCTTCAGCCAATATCAAAACACCATATTTCTCCGTATCAACCGCAACATATTCCAAATCAGGATGAAGGGCCACTGCCAGATTAGCCGGTATAGTCCAAGGGGTTGTAGTCCATATAGCTATGAAAATATCTTTTCCAAAAAGGGATGGATATTTTTCTGTTAAATCAGAAACAAAGGGAAATCTTACAAAGATAGAGGAAGATGTATCATCCTCGTATTCAACCTCTGCTTCTGCCAGGGCAGTACTACAAGAATTACACCAGTAGACAGGTTTTTTGCTTTTAAGAAGGCTGCCATTAAGTGCAAACTTGCCAAACTCCCTCACAATAGTGGCCTCATATATATAGTTCATAGTCAAGTAAGGATTATCCCACTCACCTAAAACTCCAAGTCTCTTAAATTCGTCCCTTTGAATCTTTATGAAATGACCAGCAAAATCTCGACACCTTTTTCTGACCTCTGACTGGGTCATCTCAAGCTTTTTATCTCCAAGTTCATGGTCTACCTGCCATTCTATAGGAAGACCATGACAATCCCATCCAGGTACATAGGGAACATCATATCCATCCATCTGCTTTGATTTAATAATTATATCCTTTAAAATCTTATTAAATGCAGTCCCCATATGAATATTGCCATTTGCATAAGGCGGGCCATCGTGCAGAATATACTTGGGTCTTCCTTGAGATGTTTTCCGTATTATAGAATAAATATCCTCTTGCTCCCATTTTTTTAATATTTCAGGCTCTTTTTTGACAAGATTTGCCTTCATGGGAAAATCAGTGTGTGGAAGATTGAGTGTTTTTTTATAGTCCATAATGTATGTCTCTGAGAATTAAGGTATTAGTGTTTTTTGTCCGTTGTTTGTTGTCCGTTGAAAGAAATAAAAAAATCAATTAATTCAGGCAAATAGCAGCAAAGATGATAACTTCTATGTTTCACCTATAAGCGCTTAGAAATATAAATACAAATGGCCACTGACAATCCCGATTTATCGGGACTGACATTACCAAGTAATTGCTGAATATCAAATATAGCCTATCAAGTCAACGTCAATATTCTATTGATTACAAGACATATGCGATATTGTGGGTGAGGCATTATTAAACAATGCCTTGATGATATTAGGTTTATAGTGAAAGGTTCTTGGTCTGCTTTGTGAGGATTGAATGATATAGAAGGGTTTATGGGGGGTAAAAGGCACACCAGGTTGACCCCCTTTGTTATTGTAATGAACTGAGCACAAACCAGGTCATTTTTGTGCTCGATTAATGGCCGTGCTTACGCTCACTGGATACATCTACCCCAGCAGTTCAAAGGCAACGCGGCAATATGTCTCAACACCTGTCAACAGGACGTCTTCATTAAAGTCAAATTTTGGGTTATGAAGGGGGGCACATCCCTCACGCCCCACACCGAGGAAGAAAAAACACCCTTTTGACTTTTCCAAGTAAAACGCCATATCCTCGCCACCCATGGTCTGCTCAGGTTCAATGACCCGCTCTTTGCCAACAACATCTGTTGCGCATTTGCGAACCACCTCAGCCATTGATTCATCATTAAGCAATGGCGGATATCCTTGCGTATATTTCAGTTCGTAATCTGCACCCATTGACCTGCAGACCCCACGAACAATCTTTTCAATGCGCTCGGGCCATGACTTCCAAATATCTCGATCAAACGTTCTTGTTGTACCGCACATCTCGGCTTCCTCAGGGATAACGTTAAAGGTACTGCCGGCCTTAAAACTGCCGACAGTAACCACTGTTGGGATTAAGGGATTCATCTGCCTGCTTGCAATGCGTTGCAGTGCGTTAACGACCTGGGTACCTACCTCAAGCGCATCCACACAGAGATGGGGCATGGCGCCATGGCCTCCTTTGCCGATAATCCTAATGTCAAAGCGATCCATAGCTGCCATGAGGCGACCGGCCTTCACCCCTATGGTATTCTCAGGTATAGCAGGCCACACATGACACCCTACAGAAAAATCCACATTGGGATTTTCCATAACACCTGCCTCAATCATTGGTTTGGCGCCCCCAGGGCCCTCTTCAGCAGGCTGAAACAGGAATTTGATGTTCCCGTTCAACTTATCCTTTACCTTATTCAGAATTGTTGCAGCACTCAGTACCATAGACATGTGGCCGTCATGGCCGCATGCGTGCATCGCTCCCTCGTGCGTTGAAGCAAAAGGAAGACCTGTTGCTTCGATAACAGGAAGGGCGTCCATGTCGGATCGGATCATCAAAGTTTTACCGGGTCTCGACAGTTTCATCAAGCCTACGACACCAGTCTGAGCAATTCCCGTCTGTACTTCAAGCCCCTGCTTCCCTAAGTAGTCCGCTACATACGCAGAGGTTTTCTTTTCCGTGTAAGCGGGCTCTGGAATCAGATGTAGGTCTCGACGCAATTTAGTGATAAGGTCTTTATGTTCACGCACGAGTTTTGTAAAATCCATCATAGGAATACCTCCAAACATTTGAGGACGTCTAAACACAGATAGTACGTAGTTTGCATCAACGGGGGTGCATTTAGGGCACCTTGAACTGCAGTCTCAGAGGACCAACATGCTGGTTATCTAAGTTCAATTCTCACCCATTCCACACATATACCATAGACACTTTCTGTGCACTGTTCACGTTGAAGCAAACCTTTAGGTTACAACATAATGGGGAGCATTATCCCAATACCATCGGGATTACGATAACATCTAACAGTCTAAGGGTATGGGTGTCTTTTTTTTGATTATGCCCTCATAAAGCTTGGATTAGTGGGCGTTTAAAAATGGTTTGTATAGACGGAGCGTATGATTCTAAGGTTTAGGAGGAAATAAACCATTTTTAAACGACCCAGTAAGGGGCCATGTTATAGGGCATAACAAAAAAAAGACACCCATACCCTTTTTAAAATTCTGATTTTTCCTTTAACAAACAGGTAATGCTCTCACATAATACTATAGCCGGGCGGGATGAAGTTTCCCCTCATCCCGCCGGCAGATTACAAGGTGACAAACTTACGGACGTGTTCTCTATCCATAGGCTTGGTGAGCAGGGAAATAATGATCAAAACAATAAAATTAAGGACTAGGCCTTGTATTCCTGCATGGATACCCCAAAACTTCGGGATAATATGGAGCACAATCCCATAATTGTACAGCACGCCCACAAGCAATCCGCAAATTGCGCCTGCTTTCGTTGCCCTCGGCCAGAAAAATGTTGCGACAGCCAACGGAAGCAGCTGAACGATAGATCCGTAAGCCCCTAGCAGTAGCGAAACCAATGTCTGCCCACCAAAAATGGCCACCAGATATGAAACTGCCCCGAATCCCACTACGGAAATCCTGATCCACATGGTTGCCTCTTTATCTGTATGCTTTTCCTTTTTCAGGGGCTCCACAAGGTCCTGAGCAAAGATAGAACCCGCCGCATGGGTAATGGTATCCTGCGTTGACATAGCAGCGGCAAGGGCTGCGGCTAGAACCAATCCTACAATGATAGCAGGAAATTTCATGTGAATGAACATCCACGGTAAAATCCTATCAGGAGCGCCCAGTACATCGGGGGTCACCTGCATAATTCCAGCAAACCCGATAAAGAGCACTGGCACCAGAAAGATAGCAAAGGTGGGATACATAACGATGGTTTGCTTGATCACCCGTTCGCTCTGCGCTGTGTAGGCCTTCATAAATAAATGAGGCCACATGGCAAAGCCCAGCACCGACACCAGCAATGCACTACTGAATGCAGCAAAGCTCATTTTTGTCCCGGGACCGACAAGGAGGTGGGTTGGGTTGGCCTCCATAATCTGCCGAAACATCTCACCGGGACCGCCATAAAGCTTGAAGGCAAAGTAGAGCCCGAGGATCCAGGCAATGGTAATCATAAAGGCGCCCTGGAAGACGTTGGTCCACGCCACACCTCGCACGCCGCCGTACAAGACGTAGATGACAACCACCACATAGGCAATAAGTGCTCCGGCCCAAAACGGTATACGGCCTCCTGAGGCGACCTCAAAAACATATGCACTGCCCTTCATCTGCAGCGTGATATACTGGATGAATGCCAGTATAGAAACGATCGCAATGATCACAGATAAGGCCTTGGATTGGAACCGATCTGTAAAGAGCTGCGCTTGGGTGACATAATGAAATTTTTTGCCCGCCCGCAGCGCTCGGGGGCCCCACAGCCACCAAGGCACCAGGCCCAGAGCGCAATAACCTAAGATATAAAAGGATGCTGCTCCCTTGGAATACGCCCAACCAGGTCCGCCAAGGTAGGCAAAGGCGCTAAAAATAGCCCCACCCATCAAGAAGTACATCACAAAAAAACCAAGATTCCTACTGGCCGCAATATATTCAACCACAGAGCTTTCCCTGCCACGACCTGCCCAGGTTCCCAGAAACAGAATAAAGAACAGATAGATGAAAATGATTATAGTAACTGTGATCCATGACATTAGCTACCACCTCCTTCCGAGACATCCTTCGCTTCAGCGAAGTAAAGGATCAGAAGCGCTACAAATTCAATTGCAACGAAAAGCACGATAAAGAACATGCCAAAAGGCATTCCCAATACCAATGGTTTGACTGAATTAGCAAACAGCCAATAGAAGGCCTGAATCAGGATGATCAGGCAAAGAATAATGAAAAAGATTGTGCCCCTCGTTTTCACGCCCGGTGGGGTCCCAGGTTTAAAAACCGAGATTCCATAGCCATCGTTCTCCTGGTTGGTGCTCATAAAAACCTCCTTTCATTTTGGTTTAAAAGCCTTAAAAAAACAATATTTGAAAAAATTTCTGATGTCAAGCTTTCCTTCCCACTTACCCTTTGAAGATTAATGCTCTCTTATCTTGACAGAAGAGGCCACAATGAATCTGCAACAGGTATTCTATAGTATCCAACATACATCAAGAAACCTAAGATATGATAGTTAAGCAATAAAAATGACGCATTTTTTGATAAAAACTCGTTTTTTGCAGGAAGGAGTATGGGGATTTGATAGCTGGATATCAAGGAAAAAGACATGTCAATATTTTATTGACTTGTGATCAAAAAAGGGTATCCTGTGTTGCCTAATTATATTATAAATCAAGGAGTAATCTTAAATGTTTATGCTTTCTCTTGGAGGGAAAAATGAAAATAGATGATATTACTATTTCCAAATCTATTATTGAATCCTATATGGAAAAGCTTCTCGGGTCTTTAACTGTTGATGTGGCGCTCGTAGGAGCAGGCCCTTCTAATCTGATCGCTGGCTATTATCTTGCCAAGGCAAATCTAAAGGCTGTTATATTTGAGGCCAAACTTGCTCCTGGTGGAGGGATGTGGGGTGGCGCCATGATGTTTAATGAGGGCGTTATCCAGTCTGACGCTCTCCCTATTTTAGAGGAAATGGATATAGGCTTTAAGGATAAGGGCGGTGGGTATTATACCATGGATACGGTTGAAGCAACCTCAACCATTATTTCCAGGTGTGTTCAAAAAGGGACAGCTATCTTCAACCTCATTAAGGCAGTTGATGTTCTTTTCAGGGAAAAAAGGGGGAAGAAAAGGGTCTCAGGGTTAGTATTAAACTGGTCGCCGGTTGAGCATTTGGGCCTTTTTGTGGATCCGCTGAGCATCCAGGCCTCTTATATAGTGGATGGAACAGGCCATCCTGCGGATATATGCACTATTATTACCAAAAAAATGGATGCGAAATTAAATACAAGAACAGGGGGTGTAGTTGGAGAGATGTCCCTCTGGGCTAATGAAGGGGAACAATTCACAGTAGCCAATACCAAAGAAGTCTTCCCTGGACTCTATGTAACTGGAATGGCAGCTAACAATGCCTTTGGTGGCCCTCGCATGGGCCCTATATTCGGTGGGATGATCCTTTCCGGAAGGAAGGTTGCTGAAATAATCTCTCTGAAGGCTAAAAAATAAGGCCCTACGATGGTAACTTCTCAATAAGTCCAGGTAATTCCTTGACAATGCCATTTGCCGTCATTGCGAGGAGCGGTGCGACGTGGCAATCTTATTGCAATAATAGAGATTGCTTCGCTTTGCTCGCAATGACCGAAGCCGAACTTATTGAGAAGTTACCTAAGATGCACCGAAAAATATCAAGAGCTACCATAACCATATTTAGGGACGTAGAGATTCAGGGATTGAGGATTGATGGGCTACAAATAACGATCATCCCTTAACCAACTCGAGTCTTAAAAATGACCCAAACCGACTATAAAGTCCTCCTTGATAACATAAGAAATATGATCCAGGAACAGGCATATTCAGATATGGAAAGGTTAATAGAAGAACTTCATCCAGCAGATCTTGCTGATTTAGTAGAACACCTGGAGAGCGATGAAATACTTGCTGTGTTTAAGCTTCTTACACCTGATAGGGCTGGCGAGGTCTTGAAAGAGATATCGGCCCCAATCCAGGAAAAAATTGCTAATGAACTTGATGACCAGACAATCACCCAGATCTTAAATGAACTAAATTCAGATGATGCCACAGATATCTTCAGTTATCTTCCAAGGGAAAGGGCTCAAAAAATAATCAGTTTGGTGCAACCTGATGTATCCGAAGAGTTACAAAAACTACTTGGCTATGAAACAGATACCGCTGGCGGCATCATGGCCCTGGAGTTTGTTTCTGTCAATGCCAACTCTACCATTCAAGAAGCCGTAGAAACGATTAGAAAAAAGAGGGAAGAAGTCGAAAACCTCTATTATGTTTGGGTGATAGACGATTTTGGCAAACTGGTAGGGGTTGTTTCTATAAAGGATCTCGTCCTTGAGCCGCAAGATAAAAAGATCAATGATATAATGAATTCCGATGTTATGAGCGTAGATGTTGATACAGACCAGGAAGAGGTGGCCAGAATCGCTAAACAATACGACCTTACCCACATTCCGGTTGTTACTGCTCAGCACAAACTGATAGGGAGAATTACAAACGATGATATCATTGATGTCATTGAAGAAGAGGCAAATGAGGATATCTCTCTGATGGCAGGTGTTTTGGATCAGGAAATTGCTGAAGAATCAGCATTGAAAATATCCAGGGCACGCCTCCCGTGGTTACTTTTGGGTCTCTTTGGAGGGCTTTTATCAGCTATTGTAATTAACCACTTTCATGGCTCTCTTGAAAAAATACTTGCCCTGTCTTTTTTTATACCAGTAATAATGGCAATGGGTGGGAACACCGGCACCCAGGCAGCCACTGTTGTCATCAGGGGACTGGCAACAGGTGATATAAGCATAGTTCATACTGGCAAAAGGCTATTAACAGAATTATGGGTAGCATTGATAAACGGTGTTTTATGCGGTATATTGTTAGGGCTTGTAGTCGCTTTCTGGCTATCTGATCCCAAATTAGGTGTAGGGGTAGGTGTTAGCCTGATCACAGTAATACTTTTCTCTGGCTCCTTTGGAGCATTTGTCCCTTTTCTTCTTAGGAAGTTCAACATTGACCCGGCATTAGCTGCCGGACCATTCATTACCACATCAAACGATATACTTGGACTCTTGATCTATCTCAGCATAATTACCCATTTTTTGATGGGGTGACACTAAAAAGCTTTTTTGCCGACCTCTTTAGCCCTTCCATTAAGTCCCGCTTGTAGATTCGCTTCGCCAACCTTTGTATTTCAGGAAGACTGTTCATAGCCGCTGCCTCGCCAAGGGAGATCAATTCCTTGGATCGGGAAAAATCAGTCCAATGAATATTGCCTATTTGTGGCCTAATAACAATATCGGCATTTTCGAGGCTGTATTTCTCCAAGTAAAATCCCTGTATCTCGCCAGCCCTTACATATATGTCCACAGCTGTTTGAAGCTCCGAGCATAAAGCTATATCCCTATCCACAACTATTGCAATTACTTCTTGGACACCTTCTTCAAAGAGATGTCGTACAGGCACATTACAAATAATACCACCGTCAGACAATTGTCTTCCGTTAACCTCAACCGGGGGTAAAGCACCAGGAACAGCGGAACTGGCTAAGATAGAGCGCCGCAAAGAGCCTTTTTTAAGGACAACGCATTTACCGCTCCTTAGATCGGTTGCTACTGCTCTAAAAGGGATTATTGTTTCTTCTATTTGTATATCAGGTATAAAAAAGTTCACAAACTCCTGCATCTCGTCTATTTGCAAAATGCTGGGCCTATAGAGTGCCTGTGTCAATCGAAACTTGGTCATAAAATAAGACTGGATCCGCTTGCTCAACCTCTGTTCAGCTCCACTCTCTGCATCACCCATAGCCTTAAGCTCAGAGGATTGATATAAATCGCTTTCTAAAAAAGACTCAGCTCTCTTCTCCACTTCGGTAACCTTCATCCCGCTTGCAAAGGCACCACCCACGATCGCTCCTATGCTCGTCCCTACAATAATATCAGGCGTTATCTTCTCTTTTTCCAGAACCTTCATAACCCCTATATGGGCTATACCCCTTGCCCCACCACCACCTAAGGCCAGTCCGATCTTCCTGCCCTTTTTCACCTATGCACCTTCTCAAAAGATACTAAGTTTTTCATTGAACGCAATAGATCGAAAATTGATTATCAAAACTACAATACTACCAACTGAGTAATAGTTTTAGCACTAAAAATAACTATATTGTAAGGGCAAAACAGAGAAAGCATTAGAATCTAGTGCTGTCTTCTTGTGGATATGAAAAATCATATTAAGGTTTCTGTATAGATTGAAAAGATGCCAGACGAGAATATTCTAAGTTTCAGTAAGAATTAAAAAGGCATTAGGTGCCCTTTTTCGAGTGCATGAAGGAGTCTCTATTTAACTATACAGCTTCATGGATGCGTTCGTCAATAAGGGACTCTAATTGCTGAAAATCCCATCCTATGTATGTGCGTTTTTTGTCGACGATGAAGGCAGGAAATCGAAAGAGCTTATATCGTATCTGCTTCCAGAGACCAAGGGGAGACTGTGCATCAATTACCCGAATACGAATCCGGTGCTGATATAAAGAGGATACTTCGCGTATCCATTCTGACAAGTAACCCACAGCCCATTTCCAATCTTCAGGGTATTCGTTAGTACAGGCATTGCGATATTTACTCTTTAAGCCTAAATAACCAAAAACGAAACCGCATCCCCGACAATTCATTTCCACAGTAGAAAGCATGGGTGCAACCACTTCAAGAAGTATTGGATCCATCTATAATCTCTCCCTAAAAATAATGATGGGTACAGCCCTATTTAATGGTAATAATATAACTCTTTTTTGTTGCTTTGCAAGATATACCCTGGGAAATTTTATTAATGCGGGCTTAGCGAAGCAGCATAATTAACCCTCATCAGTAAAAGGATTATAGGCATTTCTCTAGAGCTGTTTCTCTAGAGCTTGACCTTTCACTCATGATCCTATATCTTGATAGTGGATAAACTCCCTGTATCGAGCCATTAGGTCTCAAGGTTTTAATCGGCGGGCTAACTTATTATTAACTATTTAAACGGGGAGTAATGCTTAGCTGAAGTCAAATTCAGAAGGAGGAGTATTATGGACCGAAAGGAGTTGATGACACTATTCAACAAACAACCCAGGATTGGCACTCTCAGTACTGCCAACAAACTAGGGGATGTCAATGTGGCCGTTTTTGGGTCACCCCAGATGATCGATGAAAACACCGTAGTCATGGGGATTAGGGAAAACCGAACTTTTCGGAACCTTCAAAGAAACCCTAAGGCGGTTTTCATTGTCATGGAGCCAGGCGAAACAGTTATGGATTGGAAAGGAGCGAGAGTCTATCTAGAAGCGATTGATATGGAAACCAGCGGCGAGTTTTACGACAAGATCAAACATAATATCGCCAAGGCAGCAGGCACGCAGGCCAGTAATCTGATCCGTGCAGCTATTCGATTCAAGATTACAGATGTACGGCCAATTGTTAATGCAGGCTAAATCGTGCGAAAGTGCCTAATGGCTATGAGAATCTTCTTTCCATTATTGAGAAATTAGTATTTTGTGCTTTTCTTATGCTCTCTTGTCATTCATGGGAGCAAGGCCCAGATGAAGAAGATATCTATTCCAAAAGTTTTTTAGGAAATGGTAGTGAGTGCTTCTAATCAGGGGAAGAAAATAAGGCCTGAGTTAGCTTTTTTACCATATCCACGCCTCTAACCTCGTTATCAAAAAGAGGGATCTCACCGCAGACATTTTCAAAGGATTTATACACTTCTTCCCGATATTTGTCCTGCATTTTGACCCGATTAATGATGAATTGAGCAGAATCTTTACCTACTTCTGATTTATCGATAGCCTCGTTTATAATGACACCGCCTATTGGAATTCCAAAGTCCTTGAACCAGCCAATGAAGCGTCGAATTACTGCAATGGGAAGAGATTCAAGAAGGGTTACAAAGAAAAAGGCACTCTTTTCCTCATCAGTTAAAAGAACCCTCATATGTTCTATCCTATCCCTAAAGGTGCTGAGATACTCCATTAATGGGTCCTCTTCCTCTGCTACCTTCTTTTTTCGGAAGGAAAGACTCAGCCTCATAGCTGCAGCTTCCTCCCGGCTTTTGTACATCTTGTTCACCCAGAGTGTATAGACCTTTGACATGCCTAAAAGCCTTCTGGCGTTTGCTGTGGGAGCAGTATCAAAAACGTAAAACTCAAAGGCATCTTCGAGCATTATATTTATCATGTTCTCAAACATGGCCGACTCTTCAAAGGCCGGATTCATGGTGGCAGACTCTATAAAGTCATCGGTCTTTGTAGGAATGTCAGCAAACTTAAGAAACCAGCTTATCTTCTCCCGTATCTCATTCTTTGATCTTTCTATGGTGTCTTTTGTATCTATCTCCTGGACAAAAAGATTATTTGTTCCCGGTATCAAAACGGGTTTTCCAAAGACGTCCTGTTTAAAAAGGTTTGACAGGCTATGCACAGGATTTGTAGAGGCCAGGAGTGTTTTTTTACCCTGTTGCGCCATCCACAGTGCCACAGCCGCGGCAACAACCGTCTTTCCAACTCCCCCTTTTCCACCAAAGTAGGTATATTTCATCTGGGGATGACTCTTAATAAAATCTTCCACTGTGGTTTTCATGGCAATTTCTCCTCAAACATCACTTCTGCAAGGTTTCTAATTACATCAAGCCCTTTTATCTCGGAATCAAATTCCGGAACAGATGAAAGCACAGAAGAGCCAAATGTCTGGTCTATCATCTCAAGGGCACCGGCCTGCATCCCGATCCTATTTCTTAGATAGGTTGGTATGTTATCTTTTAACAATTCCCTGTTAATTACACGATTTACTATATATCCTGAAAGAGGTACATTATACTTAGCAAAAAGTTGTGCCGCCTTTTCAGTATCCACTATGGTCATCTCCTCTGGGGTAAGCACAAAGAAAAAGGCAGTCTTTTCAGTGTCTGTCATGATCTTGGAGGAACTTCCTATCCGATCCTTTATATACATCAACTCGTTATATATGTCGTCTTGCTCCGTATCTTCCCGCTTCATGGTGGCAATAGCCTTGTCATATTCCTTCATCTGTTCCCTCAGGCTTGTTATCTTCTCCAGCCATGCATCATAGACAGACGCCATGCTCAAATAATAAAGGGCATGGCCAAGGGGGACAAGGTCATAAATGTAGTAGTCAAAATTTCCTTTAACCACAATGTCAACCACTGCATCAAAGATGGCGCTTTCCTCCATAGCTGGTTCAGCCGATGAGGCCTTTATATAACTCTCTATTTCCTCAGGGATCTTTTTCATACCATACATCGAGATAATCTTTTGCCGTATCTCTTCCTGATAGTCCTGAATCCTCTTGTCAGCATCGACCTCACAGGCAAAGAGATTTTCCATTATCTCAATGTTTCCTTTACCAAAGATGTCGCGCTCAAAGATATCACTGAGCGATGCCTGGGGATCAACAGAGAAAACGAGCACCCTTTTCCCTTTCTTTGCAAGATAATAGGCCGTTGCCGCTGAAAAGGTTGTCTTTCCAAGCCCTCCCTTTCCTCCGTACATAAGGTATCTTCTGTTGGGATACTGTATAAAAAAATCAGCAAGAGACATAATTCCTCCTTTATAGTTTATTGGGTTTCTCGGGTTTTTTGGGTTTGTTGTGTTAAAACCCAATGAACTCAATGAACTCAACAAACACTAATACATGCTATCCATAAAATCCTTTTCCCTCAACATCCTGCGCTTCCATGTGGTGATCTGAGGCACAACATAGGGGAGCAAACGTAGTGAATAATAAGGAGGGAGTATGGGAATGCCAAGCATATCGCCCATGGTTATAAGGATAAAAAGATGCTCCATGCTGGAGCGTTGTTTAAGTGCATGACGTGCCATTCCATGTGTTGCCATGCCATAAGTAAAATCTCTTACAAAACCTATAACGCCTCCTGATTTTTTCCTTTTCTTCTCTTTCTTTTTCTCTTCCATGGCTACAATCTCTTTTAAATTTTTTAAATTAATCCCTTATATGGTCAAAGAAATCCCTTTCCCTTAAAACCCTTCTCTTCCATGGCCCAAGTCTTTTAACATAGTAAGGGAAAAGTCTCAAATGATAATAGTTAAAAAGACCAGGGAACCCAATTATCTTACCACATATGTTTACCATAAACAGATCGTCCAGACAACGTCTTTCTTTGTATACCCCTCCTATCAAATCGTAAAGAAAGAAGCCTTTTAGGTAATCCTTTATAGTCTGTATCCAGGGGTATTTCACTTTTTGAAAAATAAAAGTAAGGGAATACATCCCCAGGATCACAAAGTCTCTCCCAGGTACTATATCCCCTTCTTTAAAGGTTTTCTAAAACCCAATCTTATGCTGGTGCCTTTTCTGCCTCAGCCGGGGTCTCTGCAGCCGCACCTGATCTATACTTCTTGAATGCCTTCCAGCCATCATATGCAAGAATAATGGCAAGGATTATAAGCAGAATGGCTACTGCCGCAGCAAAGAAATTTCCGAATACCTTTTTGCCTGCAAATCCAGCCGGTATCAACTTGAAAAAGGCCACATAAAACAGGCCGCAAACGGTGGTAGCATACATGAAAAACATCGGGTAGATGGCAATCTTATAATTTTTGGCCTTCTGGACCAAAAAGAGAGTTACCAGCAGAAGTGCAAAGGATGCCATCAATTGATTGGCACCGCCAAAAAGTACCCATACATAAAGCCAGGTTCCTGTTTTTACCAGTACAAAGGTGATAATAAGTGCCACAATGGTTGCTACATGAGGGTTCTTTGCAACTCCCCATGTGTCACCCAGAAGCTCAGCGGTTGCGACCTTCATAAAGCGGAACACGAGGTTTATAATAGTAAGGGCAAGTATAATAATCATCATACCTGCCAGGGCCTTGGCATAAGATAATGGAAGCCCAAGGGAGGTGATTGCCCCTCCAAGGCCACCAACAAAGATCCCTACAGGATTGCTGACCTTTGCTATGTAAGCCGCCTTATCGGCAAATGCGGTGGCACATACGATAACCGCAATAATTGCTATGGTAAACTCCGCAAACATTGCCCCTGCTGTTACTGGTCTAACGTCCAGCTCGTTTTCAAGCTGTCTTGATGTGGCAGTACTGGATACCAGACTGTGCCACCCGGAGATAGAGCCGCAGGCAATGGTAAGAAAAAGAAGAGGCCAGAGTGGACCCATGCCGATACCCCAGCTTGTAAAAGCTGGCAGGGTCATGGGTTTATGGCCTATAATTATTCCTATAATCCCTGCTATGATCCCGAAGTATACCACGTATACTGAGGAGTAGTTATAGGGCTGAATGAAACGCCATACTGGTAGAATCGAGCTAAAATAACCAAATATCAACACACATATAAGGACGGTGGTATAGGAAACCTTAATGTTCCAAACCGTGCCTAACCAGATTGCAACAAAGATCGCTACAATTGCAATGATGGTAGTTGTAATTATGTTTACCTTTGCCTTATAGATCATATGCCCAACCAGAAATGCCACTGCAATAACCACCAGCAAGGGAAATGGGAGTGCTGCATTTCCGCTTACACCCTTTGTAATTACATGCCCAAAGGCAGTTGCTATAAGAAGCAGGTAAAAGTAGATGAAGGTAAGAAGTATCTTTCTTGCCCTGGGTGATATCAATTTATATCCCAGGGCCCCGAAGGTATCGCCATCACTTCTTATAGATACCATAGCGCTCGAGAAGTCATGGAGCCACCCTATAAAGAAGACGCCAAGCCCTAACCACAGGAGTGCTGGCATCCAACCCCATTGAAGGGCCACTATAGGGCCTATGATAGGTGCAGCCCCTGCTATGGAGTTAAGCTGAAACCCAAAGAGAACATTTTTGTTTGCAGGCATAAAGTCAACACCATCCATGTACATCTTGGCAGGTGTTGCTCTTCCTGCATCAACCTCAAAAACTTTCTTAGCAGCCCACCTGGCATATACCCAGTAGCCTACAACAACAATTATTACCCACCATAATAATACCCATAATGAATTCATACCTTAGTCCTCCCTTTGCTAAAGGTTATTTTTACCTTTAAAGGATTGATTATTCCCCACCTCCTCTCCTTAGTAAATTGTTGAGAAAATCATTATTGCTACATCTGTATTGTATCTCTATACTCTTAAATTATAAAAAGTCAAGGATTTTCCTATGAATATAAAAATTGGAAAATTACCGAAACAGTATGCTAACATTAGATGATAAAAAGGTTTCTACAGAAAATTAATTATCTTTTTGCCATGCCTTATTTATTCTTAGCTGACATCATTGCTATCATTCATTTCGGATACGTCGCTTTTGTTGTCTTAGGGTTTATCCTTATTTTCTCAGGCATCATTTTTAAGTGGAAATGGATAAGAAACCTTCCCTTTCGTATCACTCACTTGTTGGCTATTATTGGGGTTGCTTGTGAGGCATTATTAGGGGTAAATTGTCCTTTGACAGTGCTTGAATTTAAGCTTAGGTATGCGTCTAATCTTTCTGAAGAGAAGGTCTCCTTTATTGGCACTATTGTGGACTCACTTCTCTTTTATAATGCACCTGGGTGGTTGTTTACTATAATCTATACCGCCTTTGCAATAACAGTAATAATAACATTTATTATAGCGCCACCCAAAAGAAAAGATCGTTTAGATTAGGACGCAGACCCGCCTGCCAGACGGCGGGCAGGTTCTCGCAGATAAACGCAGATATTTTGTTATATTATATATCCTGATAATTTGCGTCCGTCCCTGGCCCAGACCTGGCACGCAATGTTTAGGCTATATAGTCTGAGTCAATAGATACCACAGAGGTTTCAATATATGCCGAGGAGGTCGCGCCAGGGCAGGCTGCGTCCAAAAGAAATTTCCTATATCATCAAATTAAGGAAGGCTGTCATTAAATGGATTTTTACACACGATCGTCTCATCCCTCTCTGAGCCCACAGATATAATAGAGGCCGGTACTCCAACAAACTCCTCGATTTTTCTTATATAACCTTGGGCGTTTTTAGGGAGTTCTTCAAAGGTCCTCGCCCCAGAGATATCTTCCTTCCATCCATCCATCGCATCATACACAGGGCTACATTTGTCAAGGATAGACAGTTGAGCCGGGATATTTTCAAGCCTCTTTCCCTTATACTCATAGGCTACACATAGATTAATCGAATCCAAACCTGTTAATATATCCAGCTTTGTTATTGCCAGGTGGGTCAGCCCATTTATGCGGGCTGAATATCTGACTACAACCAGATCCAGCCAGCCACACCTGCGTGGCCTGCCGGTTGTGGCACCAAATTCTTGCCCTTTTTCTTGAAGGTAATCACCGGTCTCATCAACGAGTTCACTCACAAATGGACCAGCACCGACGCGAGTTGTATATGCCTTTACAATACCGACAATGCTGTCCAATCTCTTCGGCCCTATGCCTGCTCCTATGCATGCATTTGCTGCCACAGGGTTGGAAGAGGTGACATAAGGATATGTGCCGTGGTCAATATCTAACTGTGTTCCCTGGGCTCCCTCAAAAAGGATGTTTTCATTCCTTCTGATTGCCTCATCCAATTCAGTGGAGACATCAACAATAAATGGGGAAAGCTCGTGAGCGATTGAAAGGTATCTCTCTGCGATAGGCTGATATTCCAGGGGTTCACCGCCAAAAAGATTAGTGAGATAAAAATTTTTCTCTTTTAAGTTTGCCTTGATTTTCTCCTTTAATATATCCGGATCTGTTAAATCAATGGTTCTTATCCCCACTCTGGCCACCTTATCCTCATAGCATGGGCCTATGCCTCTACCGGTAGTCCCAATCCTGGAAGCCCCTTTTGCCTTTTCACGGGCTATATCAATGGCCTTATGGTAAGGCATAATGAGGTGGGCCCTCTCGCTTACACCTAATCTTTTGGGATTAATAGCTATTCCTTTATCAAAAAGTCCTTGTATCTCCTCAAAAAAAACCTCGGGGTCAACTACTACTCCATTGCCAATAAGGCATCTCGTATCTGGATAAAGGATCCCCGAAGGTATAACATGGAAAATAGATTTCTTACCATCCACCACAAGCGTGTGTCCGGCGTTATTGCCCCCTTGAAATCTGACTACCTTATTTACCTGAGCGCTGAGAAGATCAACTATCTTTCCTTTTCCTTCATCACCCCACTGTGTGCCAACAACAACGACATTAGACATACTTGTATACCTCAAATAAAGTTAAACCCTGTGTGCGTACTTTTTTGACGCTAAATTGTGATATTCATGTTTTTTCTGGCAGAAAATAAACTCGAAATCTGAAATTCAAATGTTAAATGTTCAAAACGTTATTGACTGCCACCCCATGGTGAAAAAATTCGAATTCCTGCAGAATCATGATGTTTTGAATTTTGTTTTTTGGTCATTGGAATTTGTTTCGTATTTCGTGCTTAGGGTTTCGTATTTCAAAGTTCACCCTATACTTCAACATCACAACTGTCTTGGTTCCAGCTTGCCGAGGTTAGTTTTAAATAGCATAGTAAAGTAAGAATTATGAATCCCTGTGCCTCATAAAATCTTTTATGTTTACAATCTTTGGGGTATCTTTTTTTTTCAGTTCTCCGCTCCTGATTTTTTTAATCTTCTCTATATATTCCTGTAATTCTAAATTATTTTCCAAGATTTCCTCAATTTGATTCTCAAATTCCTTTAAAGAACTCTCAAGTTCATCTGTATCAATATAAAAGGCAAAGAAAGAGGCCAAAAGATTAACAATCCTGATTACTACCTTAAAATTTGTACCCCTCAAGTATAATGGTGAACGGCCCCAAAGCCCAATAAATGGGTAGCTTTCTTTTTCTGCCTTTTGCATAATAAGTGCATGTATCCCAGAGGGACCCTCATATTCAATCAGAGGAATATCTTTATCAATAAACACATCTTTCCAATCCCCAAAGGGATACATTCCAGAGACTATGGCCTCAGTATGAAGGACATCATCATACATCCCCCCAAGGCTGACGATAAGAGAAACACCCCATTGTTTGCATAAATGAAACAGGACCTGAATAAACATAGACCATCTATAGTCTGGCTCTTGAGCCTTTAAGAGAATAAGGTCATTTTTTCCTTCCTTGTTAGGCCAAAAATAAAAAGATATCTTTTTTAAAACCAGACCATGAAGCCTTCCTTTCTTGATAGTAACTACTGGTCTGTTTTGAGTAAATTGGTAAAAATAGTCCGGATCTATCTCAGCTATCAATGTAGCCTTCTTTTTTTCAATAATGTAGTCTATCGACTTTAGGGCAACATTGCCAGCATTGGACCAGTCTCCAAACCCAACAATAAGTACAGGATCATGGAGTGGGGGCATTTGATAAAATGTAAAGAGGTCTTCAGTCATGATGTAATATTCTCCCAATACTTCTCTTATGTCAATACTGCTTTGCTGGAAATAATCTCGCTTATAGTCTCTTAAATAAATCGTACATCAGGAAACTCATTTAAAAGGGTTATCCTAAATACCTGGACCAATGCCGCTGACTGACAATTAGCTCCTGATATTGCCTTTATAAAATGAACTTATTTTTTCTACAATATATTCAATCTGCTCATATTTTAACTCCGGGTAAATTGGTAATGCAATGGTCTGTGCTGCAGCCTCAACGGAAATAGGGCAATCCTCTGGGCGATAACCTAAATATTGAAAACATTCTTGAACATGAAGCGGCACTGGATAATAAATCTCGCAACCTATCCCCTGATTGATTAAATATTGCTTTAATTCATCTCTATTCCGACCGACCTTTATGACAAATTGGTTATATATGTGTCTACCCTTATTCTCAAAAGGAGGCTCGATCTCTTCTATACCTTTACGAGCAAATAACTCTCTATAAATGCGTGCATTCTCTCTTCTTTTTTCAGTCCATTGATCAAGATACCTAAATTTTACCAACAGAATAGCTGCTTGAAGGGCGTCAAGCCTGAAATTTCCACCAATCATTCTGTGGTAATATTTTGGTTGAGACCCATGGACCCTTATTATCTTAAGCCCTTGATATATTTTCTCATCATTTGTAGTGACCATGCCTCCATCTCCAAAGGCGCCAAGGTTTTTTGAGGGGAAAAAAGAAAAACAGCCATAGGTGCCCATAGATCCAGCTCTCTTAAACAATCCATCGCTAAATCCGTATTCCGCTCCAATAGCCTGAGCTGAATCCTCTATAATTACTAAATCTAAAGGCTTTGCTATGGCTATAATGTCTTCCATGTCTGCACATTGCCCAAAAAGATGAACAGGCACTATTGCCTTTAAGCGCGACCTCTCTTGAGAATTCAATGTTGAAATTTTTTTCTCCAATTTCTCAGGATCAATATTATAGGTATGGGTATCTATGTCTACAAACACAGGGATAGCGCCTAACCTGGCAATGGAACCAGCAGTGGAAAAAAAGGTATAAGGAGTAGTGACTACCAGATCTCCAGGACATATATTTTCACTCATTAGTGATATAAGTAGCGCATCTGTGCCCGACGAAACACCCACCGCATACTTGACCTGAGTGTAGGCAGCTATTTCCTTTTCCAATGCCTCGACCTTCGGTCCCAGGATAAATCTCTGCGACTGATACACCTCCATAGTGGCTGCTATGATTTCCTCTTTAATGGATTTGTATTGGGCCTTTAAATCTAAAAGTGGTATGTTCAAAAGAACCTCCTTTTATATAATTTTAGACCTCGAAAATTTTACCCGATTTTGGGATAATATTTTGGACAAAAGGCTACATTTCTAACTTAAGATTTGGGTTCACGGTTTCCCGATAAAATCGGGGTTCATGGGTTAAAAACCTTTGAACCTTTGAACCCTGAACCTTATAACCCAGACTGAACCCTTATGTCCAATTTTCGAGCAAAGTCCTAAAAGCTAAGGGATTGCAGTCAATAAATCAATAGTTTTTATGAGGTCTGAATTTAAGGGTATTGGATATTAGTTATTCACCAAGTTAGAAGCAGGCACAACCTCGGCTTCATTAGTAAGGGTCGTCTGGAAATTTTTTAATAAATCAATGGTCTTTTTGTGAGGATGTCCTATTCCTATGGCACTGCCCTTATGTCTTGCGACACTAAGCAGTCTCTCCATTTGTATTTTTAAGGCATTTTCTGAGAGATGATTATCTAAAAAAATATCTCTGCTTGCTGTCCTGAGAGCCATTTTTTTTGCCACATCAAATGCCACGGTATCACTGCTTGTTCTGCTATCAATATAGTAAAGCCCTTTTTTCTTCAACTCCGCCAGCACAATTACCATCTTCTCCTCGCTTTTTGTAAATCTCGACCCCATATGATTATTTACACCAGCAACAAAAGGAATCTGGCTCAAATCCCTAGTAAGTGTATCCAAAATCATTTCTCTGTCCATAGATATCAATAACACTCCATCCCCTGGATTAATAGCAGGATAATTCATTGGTTCCATGGGGAGATGAAGCATTGTTTCCCGACCATCATTCCAGGCCTTACGTGCAATTAACCTCGTATTAGGAGTAAAGGGTAGCACAGAAAAGGTGAGGGCTAAATCGAGCTCCAAAAGGGCGTTTGCAAGAGAAATGTCATAGCCCAAGTCATCTATTATAATACCTATTTTGGGATATGAAAAACGATGAGAACTCTTTTTATCCTCGAGCGTAATTGTTAATCTGTGAGTATGCAGGCCTTTGCAGTACACGGCATAGATTATTTCATTTTCTGATTTTTTATCTATAGTAATTTGTGTCGGTATTGGTAGTTGAGAAATCCTTTCTCTGATTTCCTCTCCCACCTTGAAAACAGAAAGCTGTTTCGGAATCCTCACTTCTATGCTACTAAAATTCCACCTGTATTTGCCTTTCTGTCTCGGAAGAACAGATGGAAAAACAATATTTTCTTCTGGCACTCCTATTGTATAGAATCCATCAGAAATAGACTTATCTATAAGGTATATGCCTCGACTTAATTGTTTGGAATAGAGATACACCTCCTCAAATGGTAATGGAGGTCTGGATTTATCCGGTATCAAAATATAACTTATTACTATGATAACAATTAGAATTGCAAACCCAAAGCTAACATGGGTGAAACTAAATCTCGTTTTTTTCTTGCCTTTTGATTTAGCCATGTAATGACATTATGCCTTTATCCTTGAGCTTATCTGCTTTCTAATGTAGAGAAAATGTTCCAAGAGCGAAGTATCTGAATCGCCCTTCTTAACTGATTATCATTATCGATACGAGTTTGGATGCGAGACTCCTCATCTGGCACAGCTCCACTCTTTTCCTCTTTCTTTAAATCTGGAGTCTCTTTTTTGATATGGCCCTTTAAATCCCCTTCTCTTATGAAAGCGGGTTTTTTTGGTTCAGCCTCTTCCTTCGGTGGTACAAAGGCAACCTTTATATCCGGCTCAATACCCCGTGCCTGTATAGATCTTCCACTTGGAGTATAATATATAGCAGTTGTGAGGCGCAATCCTGAGCCATCTGAAAGTGGAAAAAGTGTCTGGACAGAACCTTTTCCAAAGGTAGTAGAGCCTAAGATAAGGGCCCTCTTGTTATCCTGTAAAGCCCCTGCCACTATTTCTGATGCGCTTGCACTCCCCTCATTAACCAAGGCAATCATCGGATATTTTCTGGGCTTCCCGTTCTTGTGAGCGACACTTTCTTCTTCTTTTTTATCCCGGCCTTTAATAGAAACAATAAGCCCTGAATCAAGAAAGTTATCGGCCACCTTTACCGCCTGAGACAGCAGCCCTCCAGGATTGTTTCTCAAATCCAAAATCAAACCCTCCAATGCCTTTTTATTCTCCATATCTTCTAAGGCCTTAGAGAGTTCTTTGCTCGTGTTGCTCTGGAAATTAGAAATCCTGATGTAACCTATATCCAAAGGAAGTGAAAATGAGCGAACACTCTTAATTGGTATTACATCCCTGGTAATCATAAAGTCTATCGGTTTTTCTATCTCTTTCCTCCTAATGGTGAGTTTAATCTTGCTCCCTTTAGGTCCTCGAATGAGCTTAACTGCATCCATAATGGATAACTCTTTACTTGATTTGTCTCCTATCATGATTATCTGATCTCCTGCCTTTATCCCAGCCTTAAATGCAGGTGTCCCTTCAATAGGAGAGACCACAGTAAGCACGTGGTTTCTGATAGTTATCTCAATTCCTACACCAGAAAATTTTCCTTTTGTCTCTACCATCAATTCCTTGTATTCCGCTGGGCTCATAAAAAAGGAGTGAGGATCCAAGGTTCTCACCATACCCTTTATAGCCCCATATAGAACATCCTGGGGATCTGTTTCTTTCACATAATTTTTTTCAATCTTGTTTAAGACTTCGCTCAGCACCTCTATGTTCTTATATACCTCTTTTGTACCAGCCGAAATATCTTGATCACCATTGTTGATTACACACAACACTATCAAAACAATGAAAATAGTTGTCTTGTAAAAAAAATGGTTATGTCTTGTTTTTAACATCCCTCTTCTCCTTTTCTTGTTAAAATTTCAGCTTTTGTCTTCTAATTTTAGTATATGATCAATAAGTTAAGGAAGGGCATGGGTGTCTTTTTTAAGCCATCTTTTGGGGTCAAGATGATTTCCTCCTTTTCGTATTTCAAAATATATCCCTGGGCCTACCTGCCAGCCTGGATCTCCTGCTATACCAATTACTTCTCCTCCTGAAACCGCCTCTCCCTTTTTCTTAACTATTTCCTCAAGGTGGGCGAAGACAGTAAAATAATGGTACCCATGGTCAATAATCAACAGCTGACCATATCCTTTAAACCATCCGGAATAGTCTATCCTGCCAGGAAAAACAGATCTAACCGCCTCCCCTGGAGAACCTGTGATATATATTCCCTTTCTATGCAAAAATGGATTAAATCCAAATTGTTTCACCTCTCTCAGTATTTTTCCTTTTAACGGGAGAGGTAGTTTTCCTTTCATTTTAGCAAAGCTTTCCGGTAACATGCTTTCCTTTTCTTTAGTCTCTAAATGTATCATGGTCTCACTTAAAGCCTGCGTCGCCTCTTTCAATTCTTGAACCGCTTTCGCATAAAATTCCTTCTCTCTGTGTGTCTTCATTAACAAAAAAACTTTTTTTTCAACATATTTTTCAAGTAGTGCCATCCTGGAATTCTTGACCTTTTTTAACTCCTCGCCCTTGGCCATATTTCCCTTGAGTCTACTTAACTCGCCCTCTACCTGTCTCACCTGCCTGTCC
>Ga0315538_1000233_pt1 | contig 37117 bp, 31 predicted proteins | sample SalMarSW160230MG_2_FD_203834 | JGI IMG/M metagenome (GOLD analysis project Ga0315538, IMG submission 203834) | Salt marsh sediment microbial communities from the Plum Island Ecosystem LTER, Massachusetts, United States - Salt Marsh Sediment SW1601-230 ...
CTGGTGAATGGGTATTTAAGATCAGTGCAAAGAATGCTACAGGTCAGTTCAGGATTTCTCTTCAAACTTATTGATTTTCATTCCTTGAAGAAGAAAGGGGGCTTATCAGGCTGAACAAAGCCTCCTTATTTTATTCTGACTGTGCAGAGGCCCGGCCTCCCTTTACACTTTCAACTCTCACAGTGAATCTATTACCACCTTTAACTATCCATTTAAGGTTAATACGCTGATATCCTTCAATATTGTCTATTTCCAGCCGCTGAGGATTCCTCTTTTGTTCAATGTTTATGTTTCTGTCGATATCCTGAACAATCATACCTGCCACAACTGTTCCTCCATCAAGATAGCAGTAATCGGGAGGATCAATCCTGTACCTTATATTGGTTCCTGAATGAGTGGGAAGCATTTGCTTATTTGATACTATTGCTGTTACTTCTTTAAGACCTCCTCCGATATTTTTTATTTTTACATCTGAGACTTCCAGTTTTGGCGTAACCCATGCATTATAAATACAAAAAGCAGCATTTCGATGTGCATCGGTTTCAAGCATGAAGCCGGGGTGTGTCCTTCCATAGTTTTTATTAAATCCCCCGACTTCTATTTTGCCATATACGGGGTGTTCAACCTCCTGCCATGGTACAAATGCATCTTCAAAAAGAAGGAGCTTATCAAATTCATAAGTATCAGTATTTGTAGTATCATAAAACATCAGATAACCGGTCCATAATTCATTGGAATAAACAAAAGATCCCATTGCACCATACCACCAGTCGAGTTCCCCTCCGTAAACGGTATACAAATCCTTCCAGATTGTTATGAATCTGTAGCCGGGAATTATCTCTTCTCCCTTTTTACCTATTGTATTCATGATTTCGTTATCTGAACGTGAATAGACTTCTGCACCACCTCCCTGAATGGAAGGGCCCCTGAGGATCATGCCTCCGGAATTATGGAATGACTGGGCTCCGGTAATATTCCTGTGGTTAAATCCGAAATCTCGGACTGCCTGATTCTCAGGAAACGAAAAGGGATATTTCCCTGCTCCAGACTGGACATAACATGGTTCCCAGTTAAAACCCCAGTCACGGTTAGGATCATAACCACCAACACGATCTTCATTTACCGAACCGTCACCATCATTATCCAACCCTTCAAGTCCAAGCATTTCATATTCTCCTTTTTCACCCGGAGCAACACGAACCATTCTGCGTGGATCTTTGGGATCCGTAATATAAAGACCATCGGAGTTCATTCTTCTCATCTGACTGATTATCCCGTCATTATTAAGATCATCATATCCGTCCTCATCATATAATCCGTCCCGGTCATTGTCAAAAGGTACAAGTCCTGATCTCGGGGAACTCGCTGTGTTAGGTTCTTTCATGAAATGTTCTCTTGCATCAGGATTGATGGTTGGTAAAATATAAAAGACTTTATCTTTTAGCAACTGGTTTATAAACTGGTTTTCGTCGAACATTTCACAAAGATACCATGCTGTATAAAGAGCCATTTCGGTTCCCTGAATTTCGTTGGAATGTATATTGCCATCGATATAGTAACCAGGCTTAAAATCGGGATTCTGGTTCTTTTTATAAGAGACAGTCAGGGCAAGGATATCCCTTCCCTGGTATGATTTCCCGATTGATTCCAGTGTCACCAGATACGGATATGTTTGTTCCAGCTTTTTGCAGAGATCAGTAATCCCATCATAGGTATAATACTTATTCCATGAGGTCTGTACTCTTGGATTGGCAGGTGAGCCGGCCGCTTTGAAAAACATTTCCGCTTTCTGTGGAATGACGAGAGTGGTCAGAGAAATAAAAAAGAGCGACAGGGTGGTAATTATTATTGATTTCTTCATGATTTATAATGTTTGCAAATTGTTACCTCAGATCCAATGTTGTGGTTATAGTGCCTGTGTTTATTGCACCGGCATTAATAGTGACATTTCCCTTACCGCTGATCAACCAACTGAATTCTTCCGACTGATCACCTTCAAGCCTCTGAATATTCTGAACCTTGAGTCCGCTTAAGATTGTCTGTCCTTTACCAGGCTCGATCGTGAGTCTCATCACTTTTGTCCAGATATTTCGGTTTCCTGTCTCTGCACATGTTGCAAAGATCCCTTTATTGTGAATTTTTAAAGATATTCTGAATACATTCTCACCAATATCTTCAGTTTCAACATCCAGAAACTCGAGTTCAGGATGCAGGGCAGCTATAGTCGCTATGAATTTGTAATTTGCACTGATAAGATCACCTAGTGTATCTTCCGGTGGATTCATCATTGCAAAAGGTTTTATACCTCCAACTTCAGTTTCTTTACCGGGGAAGTCGGGATGTTTAATTTCTCTCCACGGAATAAAGACATCGTTTATTCTGTTTTTTTCAGCAAACTTAAGAAAAGCCACTTCAGCATTCATGTCTTTCTCTACAGGGAACCACCAGGCAGGTGTGCTGAAGCTGTATCTCCCGTAATGAAAATATGACCATTCCATAAAATTACCGGGAGGATTGCTGGTAACCGGGGCACCTTTTGCTCCGGTAATTTCATGATACCTGTCCGAAACAAGCTTATTAATTATCTCATCACTTTTGGTAATACTGGTGATCTTCCTCCCCTGGGCAGGTCGTTCTGCTGATTTCATAGGTTGTCCAAGGTTATCCTGCGGCCCAAATGCAAAAGTTGCATATATATTAAATCTTTCATAGAGAAAATCAAGCACTGCTTTTGTTTCGGGTTCGGAAACAGGATATAATCCTGCATTAGTACCAAACTCTTCATAATTATATGTAAGATTCCGGTTGAGATTTACTCCGCCCTCGCCATCTTCATTATATCTTCCGTCTTTATCATTATCAAAACCCTCAGAATAAAGACTATAACCACCGGATTCTCCTTTCGTCAGTTCAGCTTCTGTCATAATCCTTTGATCTTCCTTATTTTTTGTAAATATTCCTGAAGGATCCCTGACACGAATATGTGTTATATAACCATCATTATTAAGATCTTCGTAAGGATCTTCATTAATGGAAAAATCTTTATCATCATCCGTAGCACTCGTATTAACAACTCTCTCATATTTTGTTTCAGCGAAAAACTGTTCTGTTGCATCAGGACTGATATCCGGAAGAACATAGAAAGTTATTTTATTCAGTAGTTCTTTGATTTCAGGTGTCTGCTGATTTTTGAGGATTGTTGATGCAAATCCTAAAGCAATTTCCTTTCCCAGTATGTGATTTCCCTCAATTCCGCCAAGTACAGCGACTGCCGGTTTATTGTCCTTGTCGCCGGTTCCGATGGTAACCAGCCAGATATCTTTACCACCATCAGTTTTTACCAGAGATTTAGCACTGCAGACAGTAGAATGATCTCTGCTCATGGCATCGATCATCTGTGCCATCGTTCTGTGGTTATGGTATTTTTCCTGAGATGAAAGCGGAAATGACCCGATTTTAATAATCAAGGTCAGGATCATGATTTTACGAATTATTTTCATATTATTCGATTAAATATTAGTTATTTACGTTAATGCAATGTATGGTTCCGGGAGATTTGAAAATTGCAGGAATTGAATCCGGGATTCCAATTCTTATTCTTAATAAATTCATTTGTTATGATATTGAAGTATCCGAGCACATGTTCCGGTGACAAAGTGTAGACAAGCTCATCGTTGTCTCCGATATACGGATCGGTAATCGACATAACTTCTTCGATATCTAGATCATCTGTATTTGATACGGCCGTATATATATCATAAATGGTCTTAGGTATTGCTATTATAATTGTAAAATGTCCGTATTCTTTCCTCTGGAATAGAAAATAAGTAATTTCAATGGGTTCATTCGGATTTACACTATCGGTCGAATGGGATAGCTGACTTTCAAATATGAATCCGTCGTTAATAATGCTTTCAACAACGCTGAATTCCCTGGTATTGTGGAGGAAGATATAGCAATCATTATAATCCTTTAGAATAGTTGACAGAATCTCTCCTTTATTCTTCATTGCAGAAAACAACGTTTGTCTGTTATTCAGATTCAAAAATAGCTTATATTATTTTATTTGCAACACTTTACTCTTTTGATCTGTTATATGTTAAATTTGTATCTGTTATGAACAAAGGAGTGTCAATGAAAAAGCTACTTTTTTCGTTTTACTTCATATTTTTATTCTCATGCGGCAGACACGGATCACATACTGAAGGGGACATAATAACTGTAAGCATATCGCCCTTCAAGTATTTTGTTGAACAGATAGCCGGGCACGATTTCACTGTTAATGTAATGGTTCCTCCGGGAGCCAATCCTCATATATACGAACCATATCCCGGGCAGATCAGCAATCTCAGAAAATCAGTCGCATACATCAGTAACGGACATCTAGGTTTTGAAATAACATGGCTTGATCGTTTTTATGAAGCAAACAGGACAATGGTAAAGTTGTCGGCCAGTGATCAGATTGATCTCATTGAACCGGAGCATTCACATGAGGGTAACCATTCCGAAGGAGCTGATCCTCATTACTGGTTATCTCCGAAATGTGCACTAATTATTGCTGCATCGGTTAAAGAGTTATTGATTGAACTAAATCCGAACCACAGGGAGAAATACGAGATAAATTACCGGAATCTGATTGAAAAAATAGAACAGGTTGATGAAAAAGCCCGGCAGCTTCTTTCCGGAGGTCAGAAAAAATCTTTTTTGATATTTCATCCTAACCTTCAGTATCTTGCCAGGGATTATGGCCTTGAAGAGATTTCTCTTGAACATGAAGGGAAGGAACCTTCTCCTTCAAGAATGAAAGAACTAATCGACCGGTCAAAAAAAGAGGATCTGAAGGTAATATTTGTTCAAAAGGAGTACGACATAAAAAATGCACAGACAATAGCTGATGAAACAGGTGCTGAAATTGTGATCATAGATCCTTTATCTGAAGACTGGTTTAATGCTACAATGGATATTGTAAATGCGTTGTATGAAAGCTTTGTGATTAATTGAGTAGTTAAATTATGGCATATTTAGTTGAAATAAACTCATTGTCAGCCTCATATGGTGACAATACCGTACTTGAGGATATTAATTTTAAGATATACGACCATGATTTTATTGGTGTTATTGGACCTAATGGAGGCGGAAAAACAACCCTTCTGAAAGTAATACTTGGCCTGGTAAAGCCTGTAAAAGGTAAAATAATATTCAATAGAAAACTGTTGATCGGTAATAATACTGGGTATCTTCCTCAGATCGCGACCGGTGATTTAAATTACCCGGTTACTGTAAGTGACGTAGTATTATCAGGTCTGATGATAGGGAAGGGAGTTGTTTCACGGGTATCGTCGCAGGACAAAGAACGGGTCGTTGAAGTTATTGAGGAACTTGGCCTGACATCAATGAGAAGGTCGTCGCTAAGCGAATTATCAGGGGGTCAGTTGCAAAGGGTCTTTCTGGGACGTGCGATAATCGGAAATCCAAAATTACTATTGCTTGACGAGCCGGGCAATTTTGTTGATACAAATTTCGAGAAAGATTTTTATGACAAGCTGCGTGAACTTAATAGCCGGATGGCAATCTTGATGGTTTCTCATGATATCGGTACCATATCATCACATGTTAAGTCATTTGCCTGTGTGAACAGATATCTTCATTATCATCCCTCGTCTGAGATATCTAATGAACAACTTCTTGCTTACGGTTGTCCGATACAACTTATTACTCACGGAGATGTTCCTCATACAGTTCTGAAACACCATGATTAGTGGAAGGAAGCATTTTTCAATATAGTTTTGTAATAAAGGGATTGCTTGGTGCGGTATTTGCCAGCATAACTGCTGGTCTGGCAGGTACATATATAGTGTCGAAGAGGATGGTTTTTCTTAGTGGGGGTATAACTCATGCCTCCTTCGGAGGTATCGGAATCGGATATTTTGCCGGATTTAATCCATTGATTGGTGCTGCCGTTTTTGCTATACTGTCTGCTATTGGAATTGAATATCTTTCCGTAAGGCAAAAAATCAGGGAGGATTCAGCAATTGGCATCCTATGGGCTCTCGGTATGGCTGTTGGTATAATTTTCATATATCTGACTCCGGGTTATACACCCAATCTCATAAGTTATCTTTTCGGTAGTATCCTTACAGTCACCAACGCAGATATTACAGCTCTTGGAGTCTTATCGGTTGTACTTATTCTCTATTTTGTAATCTTTTACCGTTCAATTCTTTATATATCATTTGATGAAACGTTTGCAAGAACATATTCTTCATATGTAGATATATTTAAATATATCACTACGAGCCTGATCGCTCTTACTATAGTTCTGAATATAAGGATGGCCGGGATTGTACTGGTTATTTCATTACTTACTATTCCCCCAAATATTGCCATGCTGTTCACCAGGGTTTACAGCACAATTGTCATCGGGTCAATTATTGCGGGTTTCATTGGTACTGTGACAGGTTATGTAATTGCTTATTTTGCAGGTATTCCTGTCGGTGCAACAGTAATTTTTTCACTAGGCACAATATGGATTATTGCAAAACTGGTTAATCAGTTATGTAAAACAAAACCTGACTCAGGGGATCATGATGTTAAATCTAAATACTTATAAAATAACAGACACAATGGATTATGATCTGATAATTATCGGAAGTGGCCCCGGAGGTTATGTTGCGGCGATCAGGGCGTCACAGTTGAAAATGAAAGTCGCGGTTATTGAAAAAGCTGAACCTGGAGGTATATGTCTTAACTGGGGCTGTATTCCTACCAAATCCCTTCTGAAAAGTGCTCAGGTTTTTGAATATATGAAGCATGCATCAGAATATGGTATAACAACCGAAGTAGAGGTAAAGCCCGATTTCAGGGCAATAATTGCCCGTAGCCGGGCTGTTGCGGAAAGTATGAGCAAAGGAGTTCAGTTTCTTTTCAGAAAAAACAATATTACCTTCATTAACGGATTTGGTCGGCTGTCCGGAAATGGCACGGTTGAAGTTGAAGATTCAGACAGGAACAGGAAAACCTATTCCGCAAAGAATATCATTCTCGCAACAGGAGCAAGGTCGAAAGAACTTACAGACCTGAAACAGGACAGTAAAAAGATTATCGGCTACAGGGAAGCAATGACTCTTGAAAAGCAACCTTCCTCGATGGTTGTTGTTGGTTCAGGAGCCATAGGCAGTGAGTTTGCAGGTTTTTACCAGACACTCGGCACCAGCGTTACTCTTATTGAGTTACTTCCCAGACTTGTCCCTAATGAAGATGAAGAGGTTTCAAAACAGCTCGAGAGGTCTTTCAAAAAGCTTAAAATGAGGATATTGACTGATTCCATGGTGGAATCGGCAGATACATCGAAAGATAAATGTATTGTTACTGTCAAAACACCCAAAGGTCACGAAAGAATTGAAGCAGATATAGTATTGCTGGCTGTTGGTGTTACCGCAAACCTGGAGGGTATCGGTCTTGAGAAGGAAGGTGTGAAAATTGAGAATGGGAAAGTTGTTGTGGACGATTTTTACAGGACGTTTGTTCCGGGAATCTTTGCCATAGGAGATATCGTTCATGGGCCGGCACTGGCACATGTTGCTTCAGCGGAAGGAATTATATGTGTTGAAAAGATGGCGGGATTAGATCCTGAACCTCTGGATTATAACAATATTCCAGCCTGTACATATACAAGTCCCGAAATAGCTTCCTGCGGTCTTACAGAAGCTGCTGCCAGGGAAGCCGGATATGATATTAAGGTCGGAAAATTTCCGTTTACAGCTTCAGGTAAAGCGAACTCGGCAGGTTCAAAAGATGGTTTTGTGAAATTGATATTTGATTCTGCTTACGGTGAACTGCTTGGCGCTCATTTGATTGGAGCAAATGTTACAGAAATGATTGCGGAAATAGTCGTGGCAAGGCGACTTGAAACCACAGCCCATGAACTGATCAAGTCGGTACATCCTCATCCAACAATGTCTGAAGCTATTATGGAGGCTGCAGCTGCTGCTTACGGGGAAGTAATTCATCTATAATAATATTCCTTACGCAACCTTTTTTAGTGAATATGCATCAATCTTTTTGGAATTACTGGCTTTTTAGACAATTATTTTATATTTTTATAATCTGAAAAAGGTCAATAACCTTGACAGATCTAAAAAATATAATCAAAGGTTGTCTGGCAGGTAACAGAAGAGATCAGGAACTTCTGTACAGAAGACATGCATCAAGATTATATGCTGTTTGTCTTCAGTATTCCGCTACTGATGATGAAGCACGTGATATTTTGCAGGATGGATTCATCAAGATTTTTGAAAATCTCGTGCATTATAAGCATGAAGGTTCTTTCGAAGGATGGATGCGCCGGATAATAGTCAATACAGCTCTTGAGAAATACCGCAGTAAGCATACTCTTTACAGGGTCGATGATATTGAGTTGATTCCGGAACTTGATGCAGAACCCTATAATGAAGATTATACCGGTCTTGAAGCTACTGATCTGCTTGACATTATCAGGGAACTGCCACCGAAATACAGGATGGTCTTCAACCTTTTTGCCATAGAAGGTTATTCGCATAAGGAGATAAGCAAAATGGTAAATATTTCGGAGGGGACATCCAAATCTAATCTGTCGCGTGCCAGAGTTATACTACAGAGAAAAGTGACTGCATATACCGGAATAAAAAAACGGATAGTGAATGAATGAAACAAGGGCAAATATTGATCTTCTGTTCAGGAACGGACTAAAAGACCTTGAAGTTCTGCCACCCTCTGAAGTGTGGATTAATATAAAACCTGTTATAAGAAGAAGGCAGAAACCATTTATATATCTCAGAGCAGCTGCACTTATTGCTGTCCTGTTATCTCTTAGTTTTATTGCTTACAGGTGGGCAAGTGAACTGTCAAACACTCTTGAAAATCCTTTAATAACTCTTAATGATGAGTCAGTAATGCCAGTGGAAAACAGCGTAATTTCCCGGTTACTGCCTGTCCGTGAAAACAGCAGCAAGGAAACCCCGGTTGCAAAGGATAACCATCCGGGCCAGACCATAACCGAGTTGCCCGATGTTGATATAAAACCGGAAAATATCGTTTCTAACACTGAAGCAAATAATCCTGTAATAAATAAAAGTCTTTTTTCTCCGGAACCTTCTCTGGCACTTTTAAACACGGGAGATAGTCAGAACACAGGGATTGATGATCTGAAAGGAGAGGATCACTACATGAATGACGGAAGCGTGCGAACACCAAAGTGGTCTGTTACTGCTATGGCTTCTCCAACATATTATACAGGTTTTGGATCGGCTAATGATGATTTTACAAAGGAGCTGATGGCATCCGAACAGGCTCACATCTCCTACTCCGGAGGTGTGGCACTTTCATATAAACTGGGAGAAAAGCTAAGTATTCAGTCAGGTATTTACTATTCATCTGTCGGGCAGGTTGTAGGGGGAATCAGTTCTTACGGTGGATTCCGAAATTATGATTATACGAAAGGAGATCATAACTTCCGTGTACTTACTTCCACCGGGACTATCTACACTGACAATGTTGACGTGTTCCTTCTTGATGCAACCGGAAACAGAGTTCTGACAAGATATACCAATGATGTTTTCGACCCTATAAAATCAGAGCTTCAATATATCAACAGCTCCCTTCATCAGAATTTCAGTTATCTCGAATTGCCTGTAATCCTGAGATATAAATTAGTCGACAGGGTTATTGATCTAAACCTTATCGGAGGATTATCCTATAACCTTCTGGTATACAACTCTGTATATACTACATACGACGGCAGCAAGTATGTCGTTGGAGGGACAGAAGGATTAAATCCGATGATCTTCAGCAGTTCCCTCGGAATGGGAATGGAATATAATCTTTCCGACAAATTATCACTTAATCTTGAACCCACATTCAGATATTACCTCAAACCTTTCAGTGAAATGTCCGGGATAAATAATCATCCATATTCCTTCGGAATTTTCTCGGGATTATCATATAAGTTCTGATACCGGGGATCAATCAATCATTTTATGCATATTTAACATTGGCCTGAGTTAGTTTTCAGGTTCAAAAATATTACCTTTGCATTTTATTTCTAATCAGATTACTAATTATGATAAGATCAGAAAGGAAAGCTTTTGTTGTTGCATTCGTACTTGTAAGTATTATAGTAATTGCCTTGTTTGTTGCTCCGACCATAAAAGGATATAGTGAGACAATTACCGGGGAGGAGTTTCCTTTAGATACGGTGCTTTCAAATAGACCTTACAAAATCCCTGATAATGTCAGTTTTGCCGGGGAAGAGATGCCTCTTAAGAATTTTGATACCCGCGAAAGCCTTGACCGTGAAATACTTACAAGCGCCTACAGGCACTCGTCAACAATTCTTATTATAAAAAGAGCGAACAGGTATCTTCCTGTTATTGAGAAGATACTTAAGAAAAACGGCATACCTGATGACTTTAAATATCTTGTGGCAGCAGAGAGCGAATACAGTAATATGATTTCTGCTGCTGGTGCAACAGGCTTCTGGCAGATCATGTCAGCAACAGGGAAAGAGGCAGGTATGGAGATCAATAATGTGATAGACGAACGTTACCACATTGAAAAATCAACTCAGTTTGCATGTGATTATTTTCTAAAATCGTACGAGAAATACGGTAACTGGACTTTGGCAGCAGCATCATATAATGGAGGCAGATCAGCTATTGGTGAACAAATAAGGATCCAGAAAGAAAATAATTATTATGATCTGTTGCTGACTGAAGAGACTGCAAGGTACATTTTCAGAGCTGTAGCTTACAAATTGATAATATCCGATCCGTCAAGTTACGGTTTCGAAATCACCAAGGATGAATTGTATCCTGAACTACAGTACTATGAAGCAAAAGTTGATTCTGCAATAAATGACATGACCGATTTTGCGAAGAAACACGGAACAAATTATAAACTGCTGAAATATCTGAATCCATGGCTCAGGAAACCATATTTTATCCCCAGGCCAGGCAAGGAATATAAGATAAAGCTCCCCGTTGAAGGAATGCGTAATATTGAAATGACTGAGATTGAATTCTGATTTTTGAAGGCATAAATTAGAGATGAGCGACGAAATAAAAGTCCTTGGAGCAAGGGTTCATAATCTAAAAAATATTGATGTTGTTATCCCGCATAATAAATTTGTTGTAATAACAGGTTTGAGCGGAAGCGGCAAATCATCACTTGCTTTCGATACTATATATGCAGAGGGTCAGAGACGTTATATTGAAACCCTGTCAGCTTATGCCCGTCAGTTTTTAGGCGGTATGGAACGACCCGATGTTGATAAGATTACAGGATTAAGCCCTGTGATCTCCATCGAACAAAAAACAACAAATAAAAATCCCAGGTCAACGGTTGGTACTATTACAGAGATTTATGATTTTCTGAGACTTTTATATGCTCGTGCCGCAGATGCCTATTCTTACACTTCCGGTGAGAAGATGGTGAAATACACAGATGACCAGATACTTGAGCTTATCAAGAATCGTTTCAACAACAGGAAAGTCTACTTTTTAGCTCCACTGGTCAAAGGGAGAAAAGGGCACTATAAGGAGTTATTTGAACAACTCCGGCGGAAAGGATTTCTCAATGTACGTGTTAATGGAGAAATACAGGAATTGGTCTCCGGAATGAAACTTGACAGATATAAGACTCATTATATCGAACTTGTGGTTGATAAACTAAGGGTAGGGGATATAACCGATAAACGTCTCCGCGACTCGGTACTGATGTCGCTCGATCAGGGTGATGGAGTAATGATGGTTCTTGATTTTGAAAGTAAAGAACCCCGTTTTTTCAGCCGGCATCTTATGTGTCCCGTTACAGGTTTATCCTATAACGAACCAGCTCCTCATACTTTCTCATTTAACTCACCTCAGGGAGCTTGTCCTCACTGTAATGGTCTGGGTGAAATATCCAGCATCGATCTGAAAAAAATTATCCCCGATCCTGAGCTCAGTATCAGGAATGGCGGCATAGTACCGCTCGGAAAATACAGAAATGTCTGGATTTTCTGGCAGATTGAAGCTATTGCGGAAAAAAACGGTTTTACACTTGATACTCCGATCAGAGATATTCCGGAAGATGCCCTGAACAAGGTTCTTTACGGGTCGGATGAGGTGCTTAAGCTGTCAAATACTCCGCTAGGTATGACATCAAACTATTTCCTGACTTTTGAAGGAGTGGTCAACTTTGTCGGAAATATCGAGGCAATAAACGGGAAGAAGAACGGAACCAGATTAAGGGATCAGTATATTCAATATCATACATGCCCGGAATGTAACGGAACAAGACTTAAAAAGGAATCTCTTTTTTTCAGGATAGACGGTAAAAATATCGGTGAGCTGTCCTCAATGGATATAAGGGAATTATCGTCATTTCTGATCAATATTGAGGACAGGATGACGGGCAGACAAAAAAAAATTGCTTCAGAGATTCTCAAAGAGTTAAGGGACAGGCTTGGATTTCTTCTTGAAGTAGGTCTGGAATACCTTTCACTGAACAGGGGTGCAAGAACACTGTCAGGTGGAGAGAGTCAGAGGATAAGGCTGGCCACTCAGATCGGATCAAGACTGGTAAACGTTTTATATATACTTGATGAACCAAGCATAGGATTACATCAAAGGGATAACAGGAGGCTGATTGCATCTCTGAAACAGCTCAGGGATTCAGGTAATTCGATCATCGTTGTTGAGCATGATAAGGAGATGATCCTATCAGCTGATCATATTATTGACATGGGTCCGGGTGCAGGTCGTCACGGAGGCCATGTAGTTGCCTGCGGGAAACCTGATGAAATAAAAAACTTTGAGACACTTACTTCATCATACCTTAATAATAAAAAGAAGTTTCATTTGCCAGACATCAGGAGAAGGGGCAATGGGAAATTTCTTTTTTTAACGGGAGCTACAGGTCATAATCTGAACAATGTGGATCTTATGTTGCCTCTCGGGACATTTATTTGTGTTACAGGTGTCTCCGGAAGCGGAAAATCGTCGCTGATTAATCAGACCCTTCATCCTGCGCTTGCACAGAGATTTCATAATTCGGGCAAATCAGCTTTACCCTTCAGGGAGATTTCAGGCCTTGAACACCTCGATAAAGTGATTGAAGTCAGTCAGTCTCCGATAGGAAAGACCCCGCGATCAAATCCTGCCACTTATACAGGAGTTTTTACTGATATCAGAAAGCTGTTTGAACAGACAACTGAAGCGAAGATCCGGGGTTTCCGTGCCGGCAGGTTTTCTTTCAATGTAAAGGGTGGGCGTTGTGAAGGATGTGAAGGAGCAGGGATGAAAACGATTGAAATGAATTTTTTACCTGATGTATATGTTCATTGTACCGAGTGCAATGGTAAACGTTATAACCGAGAAACGCTTGAAGTAAAATATAAAGGAAAATCTATCAGCGATGTGCTCGAGATGACTGTTAACGTGGCGGTCGAATTTTTTGCCAATATTCCTTCAATATATCATAAAATCAAAACATTACAGGATGTTGGACTGGGTTATATAGGGTTGGGACAACAATCAACAACCCTCTCCGGCGGGGAAGCCCAGAGAATTAAGCTTGCTACAGAACTGGCACGCCGCGATACCGGCAGGACACTTTATATCCTCGATGAACCTACAACAGGATTACATTTCGAAGATGTAAGAGTACTTCTCGATGTGTTGAACAGGCTTGTTACACGTGGCAACACAGTGGTTGTGATCGAACATAATATTGATGTTATCAAAATGGCAGATTATATTGTGGACCTGGGCAAAGAAGGTGGAAAGGAGGGGGGAAACATTATCTTCTCAGGTCCCCCTGAAAAACTTGTTGAATGCGAGGAAAGTTATACGGGAATATTTTTGAAACCGGAACTTAAGGCACCAGAATTTAACTATATTTGATACAATAATTTTTATCGTTAGTCAAAATGGAGAAACCGGCTGATCTGATTAAAGATGCTTTTAAACAAAAAACCTGGCAAGAGATACATATTACTGATTCATGGAGAGTATTTAAGATACTGTCAGAGCTTGTAGAGGGATTCGAAAAGCTTGCACGTATCGGTCCCTGTGTATCAATTTTCGGTTCAGCAAGAACCCATTACAATGATAAGTACTACAAACTGGCTGAGGATATTGCCTTTAAACTGACTCAGAATGGATACGGAGTGATTACTGGCGGAGGTCCGGGTATAATGGAGGCTGCCAATAAAGGTGCAAAACGTGGAAATGGCAAATCAGTGGGGATAAATATTGACCTTCCCTTTGAACAGCGACCAAATTCATTTATCGACTCCGACAAGCTGATAACCTTTGACCATTTCTTTATCAGGAAAGTAATGTTTATGAAGTATGCACAGGGATTTATAGTTCTTCCCGGAGGATTCGGTACCTTTGATGAATTATTTGAGGCAATCACACTTATACAGACCAGAAAGATCGGAAAATTTCCAATTATACTCGTCGGGAAAAAATACTGGAATGGATTGATCAGATGGATTAAAGAAGAGATGCTGGCGGAAGAACACAACATCTCAAACGAAGATCTTGACTTATTCACTCTTGTAGATACATCAGACCAAGCTGTGAATTATATTGTCAGGTTTTACTCGAGATATCTTCTCAGTCCCAATTTCTGATTTCATACTTTTCTTAGCCGGTTCATCTCCCTGTCAGCGTCTTTGCGTTTGATAGTCTGACGTTTATCGTACTCTCTTTTACCTTTTGATATGGCAATTTCAGCTTTTGCCAGACCTCTTTCATTGATAAAAACTTTAATTACAATTATAGTGAGGCCTGTCTCCTTTACTTTTCTTTCAATCTTCTTCAATTCACGGGCAGTGAGAAGCAGCTTACGCTCTCTCAAAGGATCGTGATTATTAAGATTACCCCACCAGTACTCCGCTATATGCATTCCCCTGATATAAAGCTCTCCCTCCCTGAAAAAACAATATGAATCGGCAAGAGTGGCCTTTCCGAGTCTTATTGATTTAATTTCAGTTCCGGTCAGTTGTATGCCGGCAACAAATTTTTCGAGGAACTCATAATCATACGAGGCCTTTTTGTTTCTAATTGTGATATTGCCGGGATTGCTTTTCATAACAGGTTGCACGCACGGCAAAATTAAGTAAATTTATGGTAACTTGCTTTCTTTTACAGTATTGTCACCATGAATCCCGGATTAAAGACTTTAAAATATGATATACTGGTAATTACGGGACCAACAGCCTCTGGTAAGACATCTCTTGCTGCTGCTGTAGCCATGAAGCTCGGCGGAGAAATCATAAATGCAGATTCCCGTCAGGTTTACAGGGATATGAATCTGGGAACCGGAAAAGACTATGATGATTATGTAGTTGATGGTTATTGTGTACCATTCCATCTTATTGATATAGTTGATCCGGGATATAAATACAATGTTTTTGAGTATCAAAGTGATTTTATAAAAGTCTATAATGATCTGAGAAAACGGCAGATATTCCCTGTTGTCTGTGGTGGTTCAGGTATGTATATCGACAGTATTGTTTCAGGCTACAGGATGTTTAAGGTACCACCTGATCCCATCCTCAGAACAGAACTTGAAAAGAAATCAATGAATGAACTTACCGGATTACTATCGTCTCTTAAAAAACTTCACAATAAGACCGATCTGGATTCAAAAAAAAGGGTGATCAGGGCTATTGAAATAGAAAAATATCATGCTGCGCGAGAGAAACAACATCCACAATTTCCTGAGCTGAATTCTCTGGTAGCAGGTGTGATGTCAGACAGGGAAACCCGGCGCCGGAGGATCTCTGAGAGGCTGAAACAACGGCTTGAAGCAGGTATGGTTGATGAGGTAAGAGAATTGCTGGATAAGGGAATTAAACCTGATGTTTTGATTTATTATGGGCTTGAATATAAGTACATTACATTATATCTGAATGGCAAGCTGACTTATAACGATATGGTCAGGGATCTTGAGACAGCCATTCACCAGTTTGCCAAGCGTCAGATGACATGGTTCAGGGGGATGGAGCGCAGGGGTATGAAGATCCACTGGCTCGACGGGGAGCTGTCGATAGGAGAGAAGGTAAGACAGGTTCTCGGATTACTTTAAATATGTCTCCAGCCACTCAAAGAATTCGCGTTGCCAGATAATTGCATTATGCGGTTTTAATACAAAATGGGTTTCATCCTCAAAGAACAGCAGCCTGCTGGGTATTTCAAGCAACTGGGCTGCCTGAAAGGCTTCCATACTCTGTGCAAAGGGTATCCTGAAATCGTTAGCTCCGGTTATTATGAGTATTGGTGTATCCCAGTTATCAACTATTAAATGGGGAGAGAAACGGTAACTTTCCGGTCTGATCCAGTAGGGACCCTCAATGTCTTTATTTGGAAACCATAGCTCCTCAGTGGTTCCATACCAGCTTGTAAAGTTGAAAACACCACAGTGGGAAATAAATGCTTTAAAACGTCCTCCGTGAATTCCTGCAAGGTAGAAGACTGAAAATCCGCCATAGCTTGCTCCGACAGCTCCCAGTCTTTGTTCATCCACAAAAGGTTCTTTAGCCATGGCATCGGTAGCATCGAGGTAATCCTGCATGTTGGCGCCGCCGTAATCACCTGAGATCTGTTCTTTCCATTCCTGTCCAAAACCGGAATTACCCCGTCTGTTAGGGGCAATTACAATATATCCTTTAGCTGCCATCATTTGAAAGTTCCAGCGGTAAGACCAGAACTGACCTATTGGTGTTTGAGGACCACCATTACAAAACAGCAGAGCAGAGTACTTCTTTGCCGGATCAAAATCCGGAGGATAAACAATCCACATTTGCAGATCTTTATTGTCTTTTGTTATAATGTATCGCTCTTCCACTCTGCCCATCCTGACCGATTCATATATATCTTTATTAATATTGGTTATCTGATTAATCTGCCCTGTTGACATATCAACAATTGAAATTTCCGGGGCCATAGACATTGATACCAGGCCTGATATAAGCACTCCGGATTTAAGGTCAAGAGGCCCCATGTCATGGACTCCTTCAGTTACTTTGACTATGTTTCCGCCGGTAGTGCTGATTTTAAATATCTCTGTTGTCCCAAGATAAGCACAGGTAAAATAAAGAGTCTGGTTATCGGCCCACGTAATGGTTTCTACATCAAAATCCCATCCCTTTGAGAGCCATCTGCGGATTCCGGTTTCAATATCATAAATAAACAGCCGGTCAAGATCTGACTCATAGCCATCTCTCTCCATGCTCTGAAAAGCTATTTTGGACCCGTCGGGTGAAAAGACGGGATATCTGTCATATCCTCTGTTTCCTTCGGTAATATTGATTTCTTTCCCTGAAGATACTTCGTAAAGAAAGATATCTGAATTGGTACTTCTGGCATAATCTTTACCGATCAGCCTTTTTGATGTATAAGCAATATATTTTCCATCGGAACTCCACGAAATTTCTCCTTCATCAAAATATGGCGCCAATGGTGATTCAAATCTCTGGCCTTCCATTATATCTTTTTCACCTGATACACTTCTGTTGTCGAAAGATGCCACAAATATATGACTGTATGAATAGTCGCTCCAGTAATTCCAGTGGCGGTACATAAGGTCATCAATTATACGGACTTTTGCGTTTGGCAGGTTATGTTTTTCGATGGCAGTCTGGTTCATTTTAATCCTTCTTGTAAAATATATTTTGTTGCCGGCAGGAGAGATACTGTAGATTTCAAAACCTGACAGACCTTTTACTGTCTGTTTACCTGAACCATCAGCATTCATAGTGATAAGATTACCTTCCTTAATGTATGCTATTTTCATTCCGTTATCAAACCACTGGGGAGCGCTTCCTCCTTCGCTGGTAAGCTGTACGGGATCACCTCCGTGTGAAGGTATTTTATAGATATTTGTAATTCTTGCTTCGGTTCGGTAATCAATATTTGTAACTGTGTATAATACAGCAGACCCATCGGGGGCTAGTGAGACTGTTCCGAGCCGTCCTAATTTCCACATGATTTCAGGAGTCATCACACCTCCTGCTTTTTCTTCTTCAGTCAGCTGGTTATTTAACTGCGGCGTTGTTTCCTGGCTGACGGGAGCTTCTTGTCTGCATGAAATAAAGGAAAAGACGATCAGGATCATCAAAAGGCTAAGAGATCTATTCATGTCTGGATATTATATTGATTATTGTTTTCTGATCAGTTTAGCTATTTTGGATTTCAACTCATCATGCAGTTCAGGATTGTCTTTAATTATCTGTTTAACTGCATCCCTGCCCTGTCCAAGTTTTGTTTCGCCATAACTGAACCACGAACCGCTTTTATTTATGATGTCTAAGTCGACTCCGAGGTCAACGATTTCTCCAAGCTGGGATATTCCTTCACCATAGAGGATATCAAAATCGGCCTTTTTAAATGGTGGCGCAAGCTTGTTTTTCACAATTTTGACCCTTGTCCTGTTTCCAATGACCTCTTCTCCTTCTTTGATCTGATTGCTTCTGCGGATATCGACACGGACTGTGGCATAGAATTTGAGCGCATTACCTCCTGTTGTGGTTTCAGGGTTTCCAAACATAACACCTATTTTATCCCTGAGCTGGTTTATGAAAACACACGAAGTATTTGTTTTATTGATATTGGCTGTAAGTTTTCTCAAAGCCTGTGACATTAACCTTGCCTGGAGGCCCATTTTTGAATCACCCATCTCTCCTTCAATCTCTGCCTTTGGAGTCAATGCAGCAACTGAGTCAATTACCACAATGTCGAGTGCTCCGGACCGGATCAGGTTGTCAGCTATTTCAAGAGCTTGTTCGCCGTTATCGGGTTGTGATATCAGAAGGTTTTCGACATCTACTCCAAGCTTCTCTGCGTAGTTACGGTCAAAGGTGTGTTCCGCATCAATTATCGCAGCTATTCCGCCATTTTTTTGGGCTTCAGCTATTGCATGAATTGCAAGAGTAGTTTTACCTGACGCTTCGGGTCCGTAAATCTCAATAACCCGTCCGCGGGGAAAACCTCCTATTCCCAGCGCAGCATCCAGCCCGATAGAACCGGTTGAGATCACCTGTATATTATCAACTGCGTGATCTCCCAGCTTCATAATGGTTCCCTTGCCAAAATCCTTCTCTATTTTCCCCAGTGTAACCTCGAGTGCTTTAAGCTTTTCCTTGTTTATTTCCTTTCTTTCATTGCTCATATTGCCGGTATTTTATTGGTATATTTTGAAAATCTGCGCTGAGTGATCTTTCGTTTCAACTTCAGTGATAATTCTTTCTATAATCCCTTTTTCATCAATGATAAAGGTCGTTCTGGCAACTCCCATAAAGCTCTTCCCGTATAATTTTTTTTCACGCCACACTCCATAATCATTAAGGATTTTTTTTGAAGGATCTGAGATAAGGGGAAATGGTAACGAATATTTTGATGCGAAGTCCTTATGCGATTTTTCACTATCCATGCTTACTCCCACAACAGCAAATCCTTTATCAATTAATGAGTTATAATTATCGCGGAGATTGCAGGCTTCGGCTATACAACCAGGAGTGTTGTCTTTCGGATAAAAATATAATACTACCTTTTTGCCTGCGAAATCACTGAGTTTAACAAGCCTGCCATCCTGGTCAGTACCTTCAAACAGTGGTGCTTTTATTCCCTCTTTTAATTGTGTCATACGATTATTAATTTTGTAATTAGTGGTAAATTTACGAAGTTTGAATTGCATTCTGATAAAAATATTGCAATTGTTATTAACAAAAAACGTTCTATATTAGTAGAGCAAGTAAGGTTAATAGTCAGAAAACAAGCTATTTGTGAAAAAAGGTTACATAATCGGTCAGGGAAGAATGCGATGGATAAAATGTATCTTGATCGTACTGATTACTTTTTTGTCTGAAAGTATCATCTACTCGCAGGATGATCAGTCGAGACCTTCGCGGCAATCAGCTCTTGAAGCTTTTTCCAGAGAAGATTACGAAGTGGCATTGAATGAATTCAGCGAGCTACTGGTGGTATATTCAAAAGATCCTTTATATAAATACTATTCAGGAGTATGCCTGGTAAAGCTGAACAGAGATCCGGAAAATGCGGTGATACTCCTGGAACAGGCCCTCCAGGGTGCGGCTGTCATCAGAACAGTGCCTGCAGACGGGTGGTTTTATCTCGGCAGGGCCCAGCAAATGTCAGGAAGGTTTGCTGACGCAATAAATTCCTTCAACGTTTTTGCTGATCAATCAGGAAGAAAATCAGCCAGGGAGTTTAACGTTGCGGAATATATACGCCAGTGTAATGAAAGAAGAGGACAACTGAATGAAACCGCAATCAGAAGGGCAGGGAGTACAAAGACAAAAGATGCGGAATTGGTAACGGAGGAAAAACCTGAGTTGAAAACTGAAACTGACAGGCAACCGGTTGACAAAACAGGTATTCCACCTGATACTCTTCCATCAGACTATGAAGAATTAATTGCTGAAGCCCTCGATTATCAGGTTAAAGCTGATTCACTTCAAGGTATTGTTGTTAAGAGAAAAGAGGAACTCGCAAGCCTTACTGAATCAGAGAGACCAGCGCTGGAAAAGCAAATATCAGAGATCGAGCAGATGTCGACAGCGTATCAGAAGTTAGCTGATCAGAGGTATAATGAGGCAATGGCTTCAATTGGTAAAAAAAATTCGACCAGAATTGATAAATATCCGAAAAGTATTTCAGGATCAGAAACACAGCAGGAGAAATACGTGCAGGATATTTCAGTTTCAAAAGATAAAGAAGGTATGGCAGTTGATACAGTATCAAGTATAAAAAAGGATTCAGTTTATACCACAAAAGCTAAAACTGACGCTAAAGTTAAATTCCCTAAAGAAACCGAAGTCTTTTCAATTTTTGAAATTGTTTCAAATCCAGTATATGCAGCCGACGATAAGATTATGATAGATCCTGATATACCTGAAGGGCTTGTTTACAGGATTCAGGTTGCTGTTTTCCGCAATCCGGTAGCTCCTTCATATTTTAAAGGAATTACTCCGGTATATGGCTTCAGGGTTACCGGTACTGACAGAACCAATTATTATGCGGGGATGTTCAGGAGGTTTGTTGACGCCAGCAAATCACTTGCATTTATTAAGCAGAAGGGCTTTAAAGATGCCTTTATTGTATCTTTATATGGAGGCAAACGTGTATCCTCTGAGCGGGCTGCAATTCTGGAAAAGGAGTGGGGGAAAAGACCTTTCTCTTCAGGCTCCGGACCCGGATTCGATTATCAGAAAGATACCATACCTCCTACTTTATCTTTCAGGGTAGAGGTTATGAGGTCAGAAAAATCGCTTGAGGATGATATGATTGAAACGATCAGAAAAATAGCAGGAAAACGTGGGCTGGATATTTATACTACAGGAGAAGGAAATATTGTTTATCTGATTGGAAAATTTATTACCTTTGAGAGTGCATCAGAATATGCAGACCTTCTTGTCAGAAACGGTTACCATGAGGCAAAAGTAGGAGCATGGCTTGGTAAAAGGGAAATACCACTTGATATTGCAAGGCAATTATTTGAAAATATAGAATGAAAGAGAGGACGTTACATAAGGGCGATAAGCTGAAGAGAGGAGGGGAATCCGGCTCTCTTATCCTGTTCAATGATGAGATAAATACTTTTGATCATGTTATCAAATCATTGGTGGAGGTATGTGGCCACGATTCGGTTCAGGCCGAACAATGTGCACTAATAGTACATTTAAAGGGTAGTTGTGAGATAAAAACAGGTTTGGTGGAAGTACTGCAGACTATGTGCAGATCGTTAAACGCCAAGGGATTGAATTCTAAGGTGGTGAACTAGAAGTGCCTTTTGAACAAAAGTGATAATACCTTATCAAAAAGTCCGAGTATCGGTATCCCAATAAAAATGTAAACCAACCATACCGGAAGGTTTAAATCCGGAAGCTCACTGAATTTTAGTTCCGGAATATTTAACCTGATATTTTGAAATTTCTCAAGTAACGACATCCCCAAAGTACCAGTCTCACTCCCCGGGGTAAGAACTGCAGCAATTATGAGCACGGCTACCACAGCAGCTGAAATTAGAGGAACCATTTTTTCCGTCCGTAGCATGTAATGTACTTTTGCAGGTCTGGTTTCAATATGAATCCTTGTCATGGTTTTTGATGTGAAACCCTCCGGGGCTTTCTCAATACTCACAGGATTAATGTATTGCCTCAAAAGATCCTCGTTATATTCAGTTTGTCGGTTCATAGTATATTACTTTTTTCTTTTCAATTTTCCGGAGGATATCTGCCATTCTCTGTCTTGCTCTGAATAGCCTAATCTTGATATTATCTTCCGGCACATTTCCAATATTGAACAAATCACTTTTATTAATTCTGTTACTTTGACGCATAAAATTATTAATCGGTTTCAGGATTTAAATAGAAAATTATCAGCTCTGGTCAATAAAAAATAACTTATAATCCGCATTGTATTCCGCTGCAAATACTTTTTTCATTAACTATGTAACCATTTTCTATGGACCTGTGTCTAAAGGTTAAAAAAGAGTGTTTAACCAATTTTAAAAGTCATGGAAGTATTAATTGCTTTTATCGCATTGTTTGCAACAGTATTTGGTATAATGTATGTTTATTACACCACACGTAACAAAGAACGTCTGATACTTATTGAGAAAGGTGCAGATGCCAGCCTCTTCAATACAGGAAAGGTAGGCAGAGGATCTGTCAGCGGGGGTAAAATAGTACTGAAAACGGGAATGTTCTTTATGGGTATTGCGATTGGTGTAATAGTCGGTGCAATACTGAGTTATTTGAATGTTCTGGAGGCGGGTCCGAATTATGTATCAATGATCTTCTTTTTCGGTGGCCTCAGCCTGGTCATTTATTACCTGATCGACAGGAAAAATAAATAGTAGAGACGCACTATTTGTGCGTCTCTACTATTTTAATTAATGTAGAATTCAATCATTTTTCTGATTGCTTCCCTGCACACAGAGCAGAAGCCTTTCGGGCCATTACTTTTCATCCGGCACTCCATTTCAGCACGATAAATACCTTTTGCAGAATAACCACCTCCTTCAAATAATCCCGTAACATTACTGTATTGTTCTTCTGCCGGCGTTGGAACAGGCGTACTTTCCAATATGATGTTTTTCCATTTGGAATCAAAATCAACAAGAGTAGTAATATTGGGTTCCCATGGTTCAACATCGAGAGGGTAAAACTCATCATATGCCACGGCTGAGGAATAGTATTCATCTGCCAGTCCTGCAAATCCATGACCAAATTCATGCACAAATACTTTTGGAGACAGGGGATGTCCTGTTGTGGTTCCACTGTAATAATTGTATATACCGCCGCCACCGTATCGGGTACTATTAATCAGAACAACAATATTATCATGGGGAACTGATGCAGCATAATCATTTAGAGTTTTAATGTCGTGGGTTGTCAGGTATCTGTCAAGATCGAAAGTATAGAAGCTTGAATTCAGAGCTGTATTCAGATAGATACCCTCTCCCGGGATATCAGTACCTGAATCTTCAGACACAGCTTCAACTGCCCAAATATTGGTTTTGCTCTTATAATCACTGAATGGTGTGTCTGTGAAGAGCACTTCTGCCATCTTTCTTGCATCTTCTATGAATTTTCCCATCTCCTCTTTCTTATAACCCTCAGCAATAAAAGCAATGTCAACGCAATTAGCAGGTTCTCCAGTGAAATTGATTTTTGTAACTCCTACATTAACAGGTTTCTCTTTTATTATGAAATAGTTATCAGGATCTATAATCGTATCATAAAGTGTGGAGAATAGGCCTGTTCGCTCCCTTATGCTCAGTACAAACCGGATCCTGTTTTTTGGGAAGGGCATTGTGGCCACTTCATAAAAACTTCGTTCCATGATCTTAGCCTCAGCAGTGGTCTGCCATTCCTGAAAAAGGGTGCAGAATCCCCTGGAATAAATGAGGATATTATCGGAGAGATCAAATATTTCATATTTAAAATTACCATAATTAAACGGATCAATAAGGTTTCTTTTCGATCCGGCCCAGAATGGCTCTTCCTTCATCCCGACAGGATAAACAACCGTTTTCTGATCGTTGCCGGCGAGCATAAAGTCAAATCTTAATACTCTATCATTAAAATATTTATCAAAATCAACCTGTGTCAGAACGGGTTGTGAGCAACAGAGAAGAAGAAATATCAGAGATCTTTCCATTGGACATATTTTATATAAGACATGTAAAGCTAAAAATTTACATCAATACAAGTTAATAATTTGTATAATTTTGCCTCGGACTAAAAATTAATATTATGGCTGATCTGAACACCAGAATTAGTGATTTTATCTGGAGGAATATTAGTGAAAAAAAAGTAAAAGGTGTGAAAGATCCCTTCTGGGAGTCACTCCGGAATACAGGAACAGAACTCTGGCTCGATACTGGTGACATGAAGGAAGCTGAAGAAAACTGGACAGCCGAGATGAGTGCTCTTACTACTAATAATACTCTTCTTAATAATGAGATACAAAAAGGTATTTATGATGCATTTATTTCAGAGGCAAAGAGTATTGTAAGGGATCTGCCTGCGGAAGACAGGGTAAAAGAGATAGCTTTTATTCTAAATTCCAGGCATGGATTACGGTTGGCTCTTAAATTCGGGCGGTACGTAAGTGTTGAGTTACATACAGATACAGCCCATGACATTAAAGCAATTGAATACTATGGCAGAAGATATCATGAAATATGCCCTGAACAGTTTATCATCAAAGTTCCTTTTACTGCTGAAGGATTGATAGGTGCGCGAAGGCTAAAGGAATCAGGTGTTAGAGTCAATTTCACTCTTGAATTCAGTGCACGCGAAAATGTAATTGTGACAAAGGTTGCCAGGCCAGACTATCTGAATGTTTTTATGGGGAGAATAGGTGCCTATATGATTAATAATAAGCTTGGTGATGGATCAGGTGCGGGAGAGATGGCAGTTATAGCCTCACAGAACTGGGTGACTGGTCTTTCGGCTCAGAATCCGTGGCAGACAAAACTTATTGCTGCAAGTCTGAGACATTATGCACAACTTGAACTTCTGGCCGGAACGGATGTTTTAACTATACCCCCAAAGGTTGCTGCAGCAGGCAGGAAAGAATTAAGTGGCCGGTTCTCATCCAGAACTCATGAGAACTACGAAGTCAGTCTTTATTCATCAGCAAAGAATGCGCATATTGAAAAGTTCTGGGAGGTTGATGATAATGTTCTAAGCCTGGCAGAAAGACTTTCGCGGAATGTTCCCGCTACCGGGCAGGAACTAATTGAGATAGCACATGATGAGGGTTGTGGTGATATCTTCCCTGTACTTACCAGGGAAGAGAAATCATTAATTGCTTCGGATGGCAAGATTCCGGTCCATTCCAGGTGGGAAAAGAAGATAAGGGAAGGCACTATTGCTCCCGACACCCTTCTGACTCTTGCGGGAATAGCCTCATTTACTACAGATCAGCAGATGCTTGATGAAAGAATAAAAAGCATTATTGAATAAGTCTGGCTGTGCGCTGCTTCATTATTTCATAAAGGAGTATCCCTGCAGATACTGAAACATTAAGTGAAGAAATAGTCCCTGTAACCGGTATTCTGACCTGGTAATCGGAAAAGGCTGTTATTTCACGGCTTATCCCCCGGTCTTCAGAGCCAAGGATAAGCACTGCAGGACCAGTAAGAGGGACTTCATAAACCATTGACTGCGACTTTTCAGTCCCGCATATCACTTTCAGTCCCGAGTCTTTAAGATACTCTATTGACCTGACAATGCTTTTTTCCCTGCATACAGGGAATGAATGCAAAGCTCCTGCAGAAGTTTTAATTGCATCACCAGTTATTCTGGCTGATCCTTTTTCGGGGATCACAACAGCATGCACTCCCATACAGTTGGCGGTACGTACAATTGCACCAAAGTTCCTGACATCCGAAACACCATCAAGAGCAACAATAAGAGGATCTTCTCCTTTTTCGAATATCACAGGGAGAAGGTTAGTGATTTTCTGATATTCAATTAATGACAGCCATGCTAAAACACCCTGATGATTTTTCCGGGTCACCATTTCTATTCTTTCGGGCGGAACAATACGGTAACTTATATCATGCTTTTTAACTTCATTCATCATTTCATGATACAAGGCTCCCTGAAGTCCCTGGCGGATCAATAAGCGATCGATCTGTCTCCCGGCTCTGATTGCCTCTATAACAGCCCGCAAACCAAAAATACAGTCAGATTCTTTTATCATCTTTTCTATATATCACCGGGATTATCAAGACGGTAAACTATGCCTCTTCTCCAGCTTGCTATTGCCTGATCCCAGTTAGTTATAAGTGTTTCACTGCGGCTGATATAATAGTCGTTATCGGAGGAGATACTGTTTCTTTTTTTGAATGTGAAATACAGATAATCTTCTTTTAACCTGTATCTTCCTCCCCATGAGGATTTTATGACTGGTTTTCGATAACCCCATCTTTCCCCGTCAGAGGTCTTATATACTTTATCGGGAGGTCCGTATATTATATAAATCATACCTCTTTCGGTCCTCCATCCCTCTTTAAAAGATGTGAAATAAAAGTTAGAGTAATATACTCTTGTATAAAAGATCCTTATAAGCTCCCTCGATTTTTCAACATTACCTCCGCATTTAATCCAGAATTCATCCAGTGCAACTTTTGGTTTCGGGCTCGAGGTTAAAGATGCTATCTCATCCTGTGAAGAAAGGTAAGCAAGAGGTTCTATCATCACCTCAGGAGTAGTCATTGAAGGATATGTCTCACCGAAATTATAAAAAGTGAAACCATCTCTGATATCCCTATCTGTCGTGCACAGGTATACACCTTTTTGCGGGAACATCATGGGTAGAGTGTCGGAGTAAGGAAATACAATAACAGTATCCGGTTCATAATCAAGAGTTTTTTCCGGAAGGAGCATTGATGGAGGATCAGGAATACCTGTTAATGGTTTATAAAATGAAACATAAATAGAATCAACAGGATTTCTTGGATAAATAAGGTTAACATATTCGTTTTCTCTCAATACAGGATTGAAAAGTTCATTCTTAATAAAATGTCCCTGAGCCCTGAAATTGTATTTATTATTATACGACAGTGTGTTAAACGGGATAAATGCCTGTATTACCTGCGTCCGGAGCCTGTCCAGTATTTTGACCTCCGCCATATAGTCAACTCCTCTTTCAATTCTGAGCGGAATATTATAAGTGTATTCAGGGCGTGACTCTTCTTTAACGATACTGATATTGTAAACTGCTGTATCTGTCAGAATCCTGCCACTGGTTATATTATAAAGCTTGACAGTTACAAGTATCATTGCCATAGGCACACCCTGAGGATTTGCTTCCGAGAAAAAGAGATCACCTGTAAAAAATTTAATCGAGAGGAGTGAGGACTCATCCGATTGATTGAATACTTTATACCTCGGATTAATAGGGTTCCTTGATGGATTATAAAGATATGAGAGGTCTTTGGAATCAATAGCAGGCTGCATTGTTTTACAGGATATCATAACTGCCATAGTCATTAAAAGAATAGGTAGAAAAGATAAAATCCTGGTAGAAATATTATGTCTGTTCATATTGTTATTCATTTATATTCAAAGGTTGTTTTGTTTCCAGCCCATTCTTATCCGGCACAACTCAGTATTATCAGTTGAGCGGTAAACAGAATGATTATAAAAGTTGTTATTATCTTGTTCCTTTTTTGAGGACCTGATAATAATATCGTCATTATAATGCGATTCGGAAAGATAGTTGATTTCAACAAAATGCGGGGTATTTTTCATACAGAATTCGAGGTCATAGCTATCTGTCACCCATTTAATATAGTTTACATTGTTTGTATGCAGATTAACATCAAGATCGCTTATGTTTACTCTGAATTCTGAACTGATCTGACTATTATTCGGAACAGGTTCTAATTTTGCTGCATTTCTCTGGAGGGATTTATTTTCGGGAAAGACTTTATTAAAACCGGTAAGGTTATTGTCGGGTCTTTGAATTTTTCTGGTAGTATTGTGTACAATAAGCCAGGAGGATGTAGCTGAAGCTATTAGCCTGCCGTCAGTATAACATGCCTCATAGTCACGAAGGGCAAATAGTTTTTCTGTTCCTCTGGGCCATGTAGTAACAATCAGAGTATCTTCCCACGAAGGCATTCGGGTAATTTCCGCATACATTCGTGAAAGAACCCAGAAACAGTGGTCTTTTAATAGATCATCCCTTCCATAACCAAGTTTTATGGCATGTTCAGATGCTACATCCTGAAAGAAATTAAAGAGGGAATAAAGGCTGAGTTTTCCCTCGGGTCCTGTTTCATAAACATGAACCCTGTACTCCTTTTTAAGTTGCAGTTCGTTCATTCGGTGGTTTTTCGTAGAAAATCTTCAACTTCATGGTAAAATGATACCCAATTGTTCATTTCTTTATTTAGACGTTCCCTGAGAAGATTGTAATTAGTGTAGATATCTGCATCAACACTGGCAGGGTGATCTGGATTTGAAAGTATTTTGTCCATATCCATTAATTCTGCTTCCATCTTTTCAATCTGCTTCTCTGAATCTTTAAGCCTTTTGCGTAACTTTCGCAGGTTTCGCTCATATTCCTTCTTATCAAAGTATCGCTGTTTATTTACAGAGATATTATCCCTGTTTACAACGTTAACGGATTTATCTTTCAGTTCTATATCCCTCAGGTCCTTTATTTTCTTTTTTCTCAGGAAATCATAAATTCCTCCAATGTTCTCTTTGACAGTTTTATTTCTGAACTCATACACTTTTTCCACCAGCCCGTCAAGAAAATCCCTGTCATGAGAAACCACAATTAATGTGCCATCATATTTCATCAGTGCCTGTTTCAGTATATCCTTTGAATGGATGTCAAGGTGATTGGTAGGTTCATCGAGCACAAGCAGATTGGCAGGTTCCAGGAGTAGTTTTGCCAGAGCAAGACGTGATCGTTCACCACCCGAAAGCACTTTGACTTTCTTTTCAATATCATCCCCACTGAACAGAAAAGCCCCTAGCAGATCACGGATTTTTGTTCTTATTTCTCCTTTTGCCACATCATCGATGGTCTGAAAAACTGTCTTGTTGTCATCAAGCAATTCATCCTGATTCTGGGCATAATAACCAGTTATTACATTATGTCCCTTTTTAAATTTGCCTGTAAAATTGAGTTCACTATTAATAATTCTTGCCAGGGTTGTTTTTCCTTCCGCATTACGGCCCACAAACGCAATTTTTTCACCTCTGGTAACAGTGATTGCAATTTTGTTCAGAACAAGATGCGAACCATAGCATTTAGAAAGGTCCTCTGCTTCTATCACTACTGTGCCCGACCGTGGTGCAGGTGGAAACCTTACATTAATGGAACTGGTATCTTCTGCATCTACTTCAATCCGGTCAAGCCTGGCCAGTTGTTTAATCTTCGACTGGACCTGGACGGCCTTGGTTGCTTTGTACCTGAACCTTTCAATGAATTTTTCAGTATCTTCTATCATTTTTTGCTGGTTCCTGTAAGAGGCGAGCTGTTGTTCTCTGCGCTCTTTTCTCAGGATCACAAATTCAGACCAGGAAGCTTTATAGTCATATATCTTCCCGAGGGATATCTCTATTGTTCTTCTGGTTATGTTATCCAGAAAAGCACGATCGTGGGAAACAAGCATAACCGCTCCGGAATAGCCTGTAAGATATGTTTCAAGCCACTGAATTGACTCAATATCAAGATGGTTTGTCGGTTCATCAAGCAGCAGTAATGAAGGTTTCTTTAAAAGTATCTTTGCAAGCTCAATACGTATCCTCCATCCCCCGCTTAATTCTACAGTGGGCCTGTTAAAATCCTCCCTTTCAAATCCAAGGCCAGTAAGTGCCAGTTCGGTTTCTGCAATATAATTTGACCCGCCAAGCATACGGAATCTCTCTTCAGACAAAGTCAGAAAATCACATAGTCTCATATATTCAACTGATTCATAGTCTGCCCTGGAGGAAATTTCTTTACTGTATTTTTCTATTTCTTCCGACAGATTTATTATATCAGAGAAGGCTGAGACAGTTTCATCCCAGACTGTTGTATTATCATCAACTCTCATTTGCTGAGGAAGATAGCCAATTGTAACATCTCCGGACATATCTATTACTCCGGTGGTTGGATTCTGGATACCTGCAATGATTTTAAGAAGTGTCGATTTCCCGGAACCGTTTTTACCTGTAAGCCCAATCCTGTCATGCTCATTGATAAGAAATGATAGATTTTTTAACAGGTCAAAACTGCCAAATGAAACACAAACATCCTGTACCGCAACCATAAAAATACTTAATTGAGGACAAATATAGAAAAAGTATGAAAGCCGGGGAAGTATGGTGTATTAGCAGAAAGCGTTATCTTTGCAATAATGACCAAATAAACACATTATTAATCACGATAAATTAAATAGTTACTAATGCCATGAAGAATTACAGTTTATTCTTGAGATTCACCATACTTTTATCAGTAGCAGCCGTCTTTTTTAACTCCTGTAAAAAAGAGACCGGAAAAGAGTATTCATACTTTGTTTCGAAGGATCTTCTGATATCTTATGATATAACATACATACATACTCTGTTTGAAAGTGCTTCGGTGGACTATCCCGATATCAACGATCTGAAACCTCTGGTTGAAACTGATGTAAATGTTTATAGCCTGGTATATTCGACTACCATAAACAATGAAGAAGTAAATGCTTCCGGATTATTATGTGTTCCGGTCGATGAAGGTGAATACCCGGTTCTGTGTTTCCATAACGGAACCAATACTGTTGATGCGTATGCACCCAGTAATTTTGTGTTAAATCCACTTTACCAGATGGTTGAGGTCATTGCTTCAATAGGATACTGTGTTATAATTCCTGATTACCCCGGATTTGGGGAATCTGCTCATCTGGTTCATCCTTATCTTATAGCAGAACCCACTGTGCGATCAATTGTGGATATGCTATATGCTGTAAATGAACTCGGTGATTCAGAGCTACCGGGCTTCTCAATTAAAAATGAATATTATCTTCTGGGGTATTCACAGGGTGGATGGGCGGCATTTGCGATGCATAAAGCACTTGAACTGGATTATGCCAGTGATTTTAATCTGGGAGGAAGTGCCTGCGGGGCAGGCCCTTATAATCTAAGTTTGTTATTTCAGGAGATGACAAATGAAATATATTATCCGATGCCCGTTTATATTGGGTATATTGTAAATGCCTATTCAGCTTATAATCAGTTCTCAAATCCGGTAACAGATATTTTAAATGAACCATTTGCTTCCGCCTTAAGTTCGTTATACACAGGAACACTTTCTTCTGATCAGATCAACAACCAGCTTACAACCTCAATCCCCGAATTATTTACCGCAGATTTTCTTGCAGGATTTGCCTCTGAGCCTGAATATTCAACGATCAGGGAGGCACTGGCTAATAACAGTATATCTGCCTGGAATTCTGCAAAACCGCTGTACTTTGTACACGGGGAAAATGATACTCAAGTCAGTCCGCTTACTACAGAAAATATATATGATGCAATGATTCAGGCCGGAACCTCCCCGGCGACCTGTATAAAGGAAATAGTGCCCGGAGTTGATCACGGTGATGGGATAGTTCCATGTATGTTAAAAGGATTATTTTTCATAATGAGTTTGGGTAAATAAAAAATTAATCCGGGATCATTATTCCAGGATATATAGAGAAAACATACTGATAGTGAGAAGGAGAAAAGATCTGCCTCTGCTTGAAAAGGTGAAGGTAACTGATATTGGTTATGAAGGAAACTCGGTAGCGAGAGTTAATGACCTTGTAGTTTTTGTTCCGGGACTTATTCCGGGTGATATTGTTGATATACAGGTAGTCAGAAAAAAAAGAAATTACTTTGAAGGAAAAGTTGTACGATTCCAAGACTATTCCAGTGACAGAATAGAACCCCGGTGCATCCATTTCGGGAAATGCGGAGGATGTAAATGGCAGCATCTACCTTACAATCTTCAGCTTCATTTCAAGGAGAAGCAGGTGAAAGATATTCTTACAAGGATAGGGAAAGTGGATATTCCTCATATAAAACCTGTTATTGGAGCGTCCGAGGTATATAACTACAGGAATAAACTCGAATACACATTTTCAGACAAACAGTGGCTGACATGCAAAGAGCTATCCTCAGATAATGAGTTTGCAAAGGACGATGCCATCGGATTTCATGTCCCGGGCTTCTTTGATAAAGTACTGGATATCCGGGAATGTCATCTACAACCAGAACCTTCAAATGCAATAAGAAATCTAATCAGGGATTATGCTCATAAAAACCGGCTTGCATTTTTTAATTTAAAGGAGCCATCGGGTTTTCTCAGAAATCTTGTAATACGTAATTCGCTCGATGGTAAAGTAATGGTGATACTAGTCTTCTATTATGAAGATGAGAAAAAAAGAAAGGGTCTTCTTGATTTCATAAAATCCCAATTTCCACAGATCGCTTCTTTAATGTTTGTTATTAATTCGAAAAGAAATGATTGCCTAGCCGACCAGAGAGTGATGCTTTATTATGGGGAAGATCATCTGATGGAAGAGATGGAAGGACTGAGATTCAGGATCGGACCTAAATCGTTTTATCAGACTAATACAAAACAAGCTCTCCAATTATATAACGTTGCAAAAAGTTTTGCAGCACTTACAGGTAAAGAGATAGTTTATGACCTTTATACCGGGGCAGGTACAATTGCAAATTTTATTGCAGGTTCTGCAAAAAAAGTAATTGGACTTGAGTATCTGGAAGAGGCGGTCAGGGATGCAGCTGTTAATTCGGCGCTGAATAATATTAAAAATACTTGTTTCATTTCTGGTGATATCAGGTTCGTGCTTAACAGACAATTAATGCTTCTGCATGGCAAGCCTGATATTATCATCACCGATCCGCCAAGAGCAGGAATGCATCAGGATGTTGTAAAATCTATTCTTGAAACTTCTCCAACGAGAATTATATATATTAGTTGTAATCCTGCTACACAGGCACGTGATATCTCCTTAATGTCAGGCCAGTACGAGGCAACCATGGCTCAGCCTGTGGATATGTTCCCGCATACTCATCATATTGAGAACGTTGTTCTTCTGGAAAAGCGAAGAGTATAAAGGTTATAGATTAGATGTTCAGTAATATAAAATTTAATGTATATTTATCGTTCGTTTAAAAGATAACCGGTAATGCCAATAACGAATAATGATAATTTTGATTTTATTTCATTGATTCAGACCCAGGGTCTGGATGATCATATTGCAAGCCTTCGTTATGCTGGGATGATCCAGCATGCTCTCTTGCCGGATCATGATATTCTCGGTGAGATTCTCAAGGATTATTTTGTGTTGTTTCTTCCTCGTGATATTGTTAGTGGTGATTTCTATTATGCATTTTGTAACCGCCAGTATATTTGTATTGCTGCGGGTGATTGTACCGGGCATGGAGTTCCTGGTGCTTTAATGAGTATTCTCGGAATAAGTTTCCTGAATGAGATATTTCAGTCGAAAGCAGATCTGAAAGCTAACAGGATACTGAATCTAATGAGGGAAAAGGTCATGAAAGCCCTGCATCAGACTGGTGGACGTGTAGAAGCAAAAGACAGTATTGATATTGGCCTCTGTATTGTGGAACGGGGCATCGAGAAACTTCAGTTTTCAGGTGCCAACAGACCTCTTATTATGATGAGGGATGGTGTAATGAATGAATTTAAACCTGATAAAATGACAATAGGCATTGCACCTCTTATTGAACAACCTTTTACAAATAATGTGATAGATATCTTACCAGGCGATTCATTTTATCTTTTTTCTGACGGATTCTCTGATCAGTTTGGCGAAGTAACCGATAAAAAGTTCAAATACAAACAGTTCAAGCATATTCTTGAATCTGTTACCGGATTATCAATGGCTATGCAGAAAGAATGTCTTGAATACTCTTTTAATGAATGGAAAGGCAATACACGGCAGATTGATGATGTGCTTGTTTTTGGTTTTCAGTTTTAATTGTTTTCGGTATGATGAAGCTGATAGCTTTCAGGATAATGAATTTCCGGTCGATTATTGATACGGACTGGCAAAGTTTATCTCCTGACAATATCACCTGTCTTATTGGTCAGAATGAATCAGGGAAGACATCTGTTCTGGAAGCTTTGAGGGCTTTTTATTCAGGAAAAATAACTGAGGACATATTAAGAAGCGATCTTTCTTTACCTGAGGTCAGCTGCCGGTTCAGTATCCCGGAAGGCTGGCTTACCTCGGTTACGGATAATCCGGGAACCGAATTGAAAGAGCTGTTATCAAGCCTTAATCATCTCGAGCTGACAAGGAAATGGCTTCCTGACCTTACGTCAGTTATTTATGTAAGTGGAAAAATAAGTCAATATCTTGATTCTCTGGAAGATGCATGGAGGCTTTATCTGTATGATGTTACAGTGAAACTGCGGGATGAGATTAATCAGATAAACAACTATGAAAAAGAGTTGAAAAACCTGACTGATGAGGAATCGGAGATAAAGTTAAAAGAAACACTGGCAAAGGGAAGCGGAAGAGGATTTAAGTTATTTGGGAAAAGAGCGGTTGATTTGTCTACAGCGCCTAGAAATCAGTATCATAACCTGAAGAATCAACTGGATGAGATAAGAAGCCGTGAAGAAATAATCAGAGGGGAATTATTAAAGAAGAAGCCAATAGCCAAAGCTGGAGAAAAATGGTTAAAGCTGGAGGAAAGATATTATGCTATCGATAAGCATCTTTCAGAGCTGGCTGTCGCAATGGAGGAAAGGCATCAGAAGATGATCCTTCTTGTGAAACCTGACGATGATGGTGATGATATTGAATGGAATAACACTATTAATGATTACAGGAAGACTCGGGCTGAACGGGAAGTGATGCAGGAGGAGCTTAACAGGCACATAGCCCTGGCAGGATATATTATGGATGGATTCTCCGAAGAGAATGCAGAGAAGAAGGTAAATGAGATAGTAAGATCATACAAATCCCATTATAACAGTGAGATTCTGGGTAGTAAATACTATGAATACTGTCCGGTTTTTGAATTATTTGAGGATTTTGGCAGTCTGCTGCCCAACAGGATAGATTTGGATGATATCATGGAAGGAAACACCACGGTTGAGGGCTACAAAGCAGCACGCAATTTTCTTTCCCTGGCACAGGTGAATTATTCATTTTTTCAGCAACCTTCAAGACGGATCCTTAAACAGAAAATTGAAAATCTAAATCATAATCTTACAAACAATTTTCGGGAATTCTGGCAGCAGTCAATAGGCAGGAATAATAAGATAAACATTCAGTTTGATCTCGATCATTATAGTTCTTCCAATGGTGAAAAGACAGGGAAGCCTTATCTTGAGTTCTGGATCAAGGATGAGGGTGAGCGTCTATACCCCAAACAAAGAAGTCGCGGTGTCAGATGGTTCCTCTCTTTTTATCTCGAATTACAAGCCTCTGCAAGCAACAGTAGTACGCCTATGGTTCTACTTGTTGACGAACCGGGAGTAAGCCTTCATGCCCGTGCACAGGAAGATGTTCTCAAAGTATTTGAGGATATCAGCAGGAAAATACAGATTATATATACAACACATTCACCTCATCTTGTGGAAATTAATAAACTGCACAGAGTAATGGCAGTACAGCGCGACAATCTTGATAACTATAAAAGTACAACAAGAATACTCGATCCTTTGCGATTATCTTCAGCCACACCTGATACATTGACTCCGTTGCAGAGCATTCTCGGGCAGCCTGTGTCTGAAGAAGGATTCTCAGCAAAGAAATTTAATCTGATTGTAAATGATATAGGATCATTCTGCTTGTTAAATGCTATAATTATTCTTACCAGATTTAAGGGACAGATAAGCCTGATTCCCTCCACAAACGTTCCTTACATCCCGCTGTTATGTAATATCTTTATAGGATGGGGATTGGAGTTTGGTGTGCTTCTATTTGAAAATGAAAATGAAAACCAGATGGGGGAGGAGCTGAAAAAAACTGTTTTCAAGACTGAAAGCAGTGGCAGTGAGTTGATAATTAAAATGCCGGAAATGTTCCTGAATGCTGAAGATCTGTTATCAACACTTGATTTTAAAAACCATATTCTCAAAAGCAGGGAAGGGATTACTGTACCTAATTCTGTTTATGTCAGGGAAAAAGAGATACCGAGGAACTTTGTGCTGAGCAGGTTCCTGAGTAACGTTAAATCAGGAATGATAAAACTGTCCGATTTTGATGAAGAGACTCTTGAAAATTTTAAACTCATTACTGATCTTCTTAAAGGTTTGAAATAGATAGTTTTTATTTTGCACTGTACTGCTGATTTTTTACATTTGTCGGATTTTCGGGTGACCCTCCTTCGCTAAAGCTTCGGACTGCGTCCGACGGAGCGGACTTCGTCCGACGAAGTCGGAGGGCAAAGGTGGCAATAATAAGCCGGAACAGGAGAGATGGGTGAGTGGCTTAAACCAGCAGTTTGCTAAACTGCCGTATGGGAAACTGTACCGGGGGTTCGAATCCCCCTCTCTCCGCGAAGCCAAATTACTCCCACAGCTTGCTGTGGGATTTTTGTTTTCGGCAGGCCGATCCAGGCTTGCCTGAGTGAGGACTGCAGAAAACAAAAAGATCAACGAGTGAAACGAGTTGGGAGTAATTTGGAGTTGCAGATACCCCAAAAGGGATCACGCCCGAATTGCATGAGGGCGTAATCCCTCAGACTCCTGAACTTACCCCGCGGCCTTCTTGCAATTTTACATATCACCTCAACCTCCCGAAAAGTCCGGGACAGGCTCTCTCTTAAAGAACAGGGTTTTAATTTTCAGAATATTAAAATATTACAGTAATATTCCAGCCAGTGATGCTGAGATATACGAAGCCATAGTACCGCAGAGCATAGCTTTAAATCCCAGTCTGGCAAGGTCAGCTTTTCGATGAGGAATCATTGCACCTATTCCGCCCATCTGAATGGCAATGGAACTGAAATTAGCAAATCCGCACAGTGCGAAACTTGCAATAATAACTGATTTGGTGCTCAGGACACCCTGTTGTATCA
>Ga0315538_1000237_pt1 | contig 36864 bp, 34 predicted proteins | sample SalMarSW160230MG_2_FD_203834 | JGI IMG/M metagenome (GOLD analysis project Ga0315538, IMG submission 203834) | Salt marsh sediment microbial communities from the Plum Island Ecosystem LTER, Massachusetts, United States - Salt Marsh Sediment SW1601-230 ...
CGTCTGACGAGAATAATTCACTCCTGGTCGGGCTTGTAGATGCCTTGAGCAACGCGAATCTCTACGGGCTTTTCGGCGTAAATGCTTATTTTGAAGGACTTATCTGAAAACTGGCAAAATTCTATAATATATCCAGATTAATGAGTTGAAGGATCTGCTTTCTCGTGAATTGCGCCGCGTAAACCCACCATTTTCAGATAGCCTTTTTTCCAAACCGTAAGAGCCGAGGCCAAAAAGACGAAAACATACACCAGTGCGGCATATCTTGTCCTGATCTGACTCATAACCAATCCAATCAAAGCATATAAACCGGCGAGCATATAAGAGATAGCAACGGTTCTCTTCAAAGGTATACCCCGGTCGATCATCTGGTCGTAAATGTGGCCGCGGTCGGATACAAATAAAGGCCTGTGATTTAGCAGCCGTCGAATCAGTGCCACAGCGGTATCGAGGATCGGCAAGCCGAAGACTACGATAGAGGCCATCCACCATCTTGGAACTCCTTCTGCAAAAAGGAGCATCAGGGCAGCAACGACGAAACCCAGAAGCATACTGCCTGCGTCACCCATAAATATCTTCGCCGGATACCGGTTGAAAGGCAGAAACCCACAAACACCTCCCACAAGACCGAGACATACGATTATCCGCACCGGATCGCCCACTTCACTGAAGCCCCATGTTGCTAGGTGGATTGCCAGAAGCAGCATGGCCACTGTTATTATCGCAGTTACACCGGCGCATAGGCCGTCGAGGCCATCAAGCAGATTCAGTGAGTTTGTGGCTCCGAGCACAAAGAACATCACGATTAATACTTCGAGGACCACTTCGAAATCATGGGGCATGGGTATTTTCAGCGGATCAGTTATACGGAGCAAATTTGGAGTAATGCCCACTAACAACAGAATAATAGCGGCGAGAATCTGGCCAAGGAACTTGTGACGCGGCTTAATGTCAAATAGATCATCGGTAAGACCAACAAAACATGCTACTGCTCCACCGGCGAGTATTCCTAAAAGCAACTTCATAGCCGGGCCGAAAAACTGTTCGTTTCTTAAGCTGCTAATACCCGCAAGAGTGCCGACGGTTAACCCAACGAGTATGCCAATACCGCCAAGATAAGCGATTGGCTCTTTATGGGTCTTGACCAGGTCATCGGGTTTGTCAACGATTCCAAATTTTGTGGCAATCTTCTTACAAAGCGAGGTAGCCACCAGCGAAGCAACAAATGATGCTGCTAAAACGGGCCAAAATTGAGTCACCCAGGTTAGGCTTCTTTCGCCACCTATAAGATAGTCCAGCATCGGTTTTAACTTTCCTTACTTAGGGTTTTCCAGCCAGACTTCGCTATCGTATCGCAGCATAATTAGCCTGTCCTTGAAACCGTCGAAGCGTATATTTGGCTTATTGCCGAGGAGCTCCTGTAGAATCCACTTTGGAAAATTCGCCTCTGCTTTGATTGACAGTGGAACGCCGCCCCCAAAACGGGGATTAATTTCTATAAATGTGACTTTTCCATCGGGGGTCAGGAATAACTGTATAGTTATGACCCCGGGGCCTGCACCGAGGATTTCCACCAATCTTGCAGCTTCGCTCATGATGCGAGGATTCTTTACGATCTGACCTTTACTAACTTCGCCGGCTCTTACCTCTATGCGTTTTCTAGGAACAACGCAGCGGACTTTCATATTAAAGTCTACGTAAACGTCGCAAGTGTGCTCGGTTCCCTGGATAAATTCCTGGCATATTGGATTGGGTATCATCCTTGCGAAAAGAAGAAGCTCATCACGATTGTGCACTACTGCATTTCCTCTGCCGGCATAACCATCCCAGGGCTTTAGAAAGCGAGGCCAGGTAAGCTTGGGTTGTTTTTTATTGTTTAAAAGAGCCGAACGGACACTCATGGTCGCTGGGGTACCAAAGCCGTTCTTGACGAGAAACCGATATGTTTTTCTCTTATCCTGACAGATATCAATAACTTCGGGATTCGATACGAGCACACGACAAGCCGTTTCGGCGAATTTCGATTTGTTCTGTGCCAGAAGCTTAAGGTCCAAATCGACTGTGGGCACAATTAGTTGTATTCTTTCAGATTTGACAATTGATAGCAGTTGCCTGATATAGCTGGCGTGGACCGTTGGCTTGACAAGGAAGCCTTTGTCACAAAGTTGCAACGCCGAGCTAAGCTGGCTAGTATCCGTTCCAAAGAACGTTGCATCAGTCTTTAGTTGTTTCGCAGCCCGATGAAAGCTGTTCAGTAGTGATACCCGTCGTCCAATGCACGTAAAAAGAACGCGCAGACTCGCTTGATGCTTGCTGCTTCCTAACTTATCGTGTACGACAATAGGGGCCGGAGTTGGCCGCGATTTAACCATTATTTCTCCTAAAGCACCATGAGTATACTGCGAAAATCGGTGTAACAGATGCTAAGCCGCACGTTATAAGCCGTCAAGCCGAAATAGTTATTAGCCCAATGCCCAATTCCTTTGACATATCCGGTATATAAAACTACACTACTGCCTGCTTGAATAATCGACTGAAATAGACTGATGGTTTAGTAAATGTCGCAACTAGGAGTACTTAGAGTCCGTTAACAAATAGGGGCAGAAGCAATGGCGAACCGAAGTCAACAAGAACTAACATACACAGAGGTTCCATTACCGATTCCTATTTTAGATCTACGCGCCCAATATGCTACGTATAAAAGCGAAGCCTTGCGGGCGATAAGCGAGATTTGCGACAGCCAATCATTTGCCCTTGGCCCTGCCGTGGCAGCATTCGAAGAGCAGATTCGTACTTACCTTGAGTGTAAATATGCAGTCGGTGTCTCAAGTGGAACCGATGCGCTGCTTGTTAGCCTGATGGCTCTAAATATAAAGCCGGGCGACGAAGTTATAACGACACCCTTTAGTTTCTTTTCGACCGCAAGCTCTATCGTTAGATTAGGAGCAAAGCCGGTTTTTGTGGATGTTGATCAGGATTCATACAACATTGACGCAAACCAGATCGAGCAGCGAATAACCGAGAAAACGCTTGCGATTATCCCGGTTCATCTGTTTGGGCAGGCAGCGCAGATGAAACCCATCATGGAGATGGCCCAGCGTCATAGTCTTTTTGTAATTGAGGACGCCGCACAAGCTATTGGAGCAGTGCAAGATGGAACAAAATGCGGCAGCTTTGGTGAATTTGGATGTTTTTCGTTCTATCCGACTAAGAATCTTGGTGGCTTTGGTGATGGTGGATTAGTGACAACTAATAACGAGGAGCTTGCAGAAAAGGTAAAGATTCTTCGTAACCACGGTCAGAACCCGACATATTTCTATAAGATGATCGGCGGCAACTTTCGACTCGACGGCATTCAAGGCGCAGTTTTGAATGTAAAACTTAGATACCTGGATCAATGGAACGAGCGACGAAGACAAAACGCTGCCTTATATGATGAGTACTTTACCGATTCGCTAATCAAGCCGCCCAAAATCGACCCGAACAATTTTAGTATCTACCATCAATACACAATTACCGCACCGGAAAGAGACCGGCTGCAGAAGTTTCTCTCTGAGAACAAGATCGGCTCAGCGATTTTTTACCCAAAACCGCTTCACTTGCAGGAATGCTTTAGTTACCTCGGTTATAAAGAAGGGGATTTAGCAGTGGCTGAACGGCTCTGCAAGGAGGTTTTGTCACTGCCGATTTATCCTGAACTTACGCCTGGACAAATAGAATACATTGCGCAGAAGGTGTTTGAGTTTTATCGATAATATTGAAAGTTTGCTCTGATAGTTAATCGAACACTGAAATTCGGAGAGTAAATTGCTCAAAGTAAGTGAGAATCCTCCTATTATCTGGCCCGACGTTAAGTCAATTCGTGAGTTTGCGGGCTTATGGTGGGTTGCCCATACAAGAAGTAGAAACGAAAAGGCTCTTGCCCACGATTTGATCGGCAAGGACATAAATTACTTTCTTCCGATGACTTGGAAGGTTCGGCGCCGCAGCCACCGAACGATACGTTCGCTTCTGCCGTTATTTACCGGATACTTATTCTTCTGTGGCGAAGAAAATCAACGAATCGAGCTATTGCGAACGAACCGTGTAGCGAACCTGATAGAGGTAAAGAGCCAGGAGCAACTGCTTGACGAACTCGTTCAGATTGAACAAGCCCTGCGAGCTGGTGCTCCACTGGTACCTTACAGGTATATCAAAGTAGGTCAACACTGCAGAGTGATAGCCGGGCCCCTCATGGGCTTAGAGGGCATAGTGATTAAAACAAAAGGTACCACGCGTCTGGTTTTACAGATAGACATGCTTGGCCAGGCTGCAAGTGTAGAAATAGACATCGATATGATAGAGATAATCGATGAATCACGTTGAAAATGTCGTGACACTCAATGGCATAAAAAGCAAGTATCTTAATTTGTGACTGTAGCAACTTCTTGGCGAATTCGTGGGTTCTGCGTTCGTAATAACCTGGACAATGGATTTAGCTTGATACAGCGACCTTTTTGAAACTTGATACAGCGTTTCGTAAATCTCGCTACTATTGCAGAACAAGATTGCGTCGTCGTTTCGCTCCTCGTAATGACATAGTGCTGCATTCGTCGTCATTGCGAGCGAGGCATAGCCGAGCGTGGCAATCTCGTAGGCGTGCTATTTATGAAATGGCGTTTTAGTAGCCACCGAGAGTCGCGAAATCTGAACACCAGACAGTAGGAGACCGTGGAATGAAGATTTGTGTGGTTGGGGTTGGTTATGTGGGATTGGTGACGGCAGCATGTCTGGCGGAGGCGGGCAACGATGTGACATGTGTGGATAACAATGAAAAGAAGATACAAGGACTTGTAAATGGAATAATTCCCATTTATGAGCCGGGTCTGACTGAGTTGGTCAAACATAATAAAAAGCTTAACAGGTTGCACTTCACAACAGACCTGAAATCCGGCGTAAACAACTCGCTGATTATATTTCTTGCAGTAGGCACTCCACCTGCAGAAGATGGCTCGCCGGATATGTCAGCGATCCTTTCGGTAGCAGGCGATATTGCTGCCTGCTTGAGTGAGTATCGAATTGTTGTGACAAAGAGCACTGTACCAGTAGGGACACATCAGAAGATTACAGATATTATTAGATCGCGGACTAAAGTGGCTTTCGATTATGTCAGCAATCCGGAGTTTCTAAAAGAAGGAGCTGCGGTTGAGGACTTTATGAGTCCTGACCGTATAATCATCGGGACAACGAACACGACTGTGCGAGAGACAATGAAGCGATTATATGGTCCATTTATGCGGCGTAGCAACCGTATACTATTTATGGACCCGGCATCGGCTGAAATGACCAAGTATGCAGCAAATATTATGCTGGCCACGAGGATATCATTTATGAACGAGATTTCCGCACTGTGCGAAAAACTTGGTGCTGATGTCGAATTGGTCAGGCATGGCGTCGGAAGTGACTCTCGAATTGGGCCCTCATTTTTGTTTCCGGGTGTAGGATATGGTGGCAGTTGCCTGCCGAAGGACGTTAGTGCGTTAATCCATGTCGGTCATGAGCATGGCGTTGAGATGAAGATAACAAAATCGGTACAAGAGGTGAATGAGCTCTCACAGCAGCGATTTGCCAAACGTATTATAGACTATTTTAGTGGGCACACAGACGAAACTGTCTTGGCTGTATGGGGTTTGGCATTTAAGTCTAAGACGGATGATGTGAGACAGTCACCGGCGATTTACTGCATAGCGCGACTTCTTAAGCAAAAAATGAAAATAAGAGCATACGACCCTGAAGCTGGCTTCGCAGCAAAGTCGGCACTGCAAGGGAGAATCGAGATTGTGCAAAATGGATACGACGCTCTTGATAATGCCGATGCGCTTGTTATTTTCACCGACTGGCAGGAATTCCGCAATCCCGACTTTGAGCTTATCGCCAAAAAGCTAAAAAAGGCGGTTATCTTCGACGGGCGAAATCTGTATGATCCTGATGTAGTTAAAAACGCTGGAATTGAGTACCATAGCATTGGAAGAAAGGCCCGTTTGCCAAAGGAGATGCCAAAGACTCGCCTAACATAGAAAGGGTATACCCATGGATATTTTAATTAAGAGTTTGGGAATACTATTTGTCCTTATCGGGATCGTCTACCTGTTGAAGCCGGATGTTCTGAATCTGCTAATTGAGTTCTTCAAAAAAGGAAAACGCATATACATCGCCGGTATCGTTAGGCTGGCACTTGCCGTGCTGTTTCTGGTTGCAGCTCGCCAGTGCAGGCATTTTTGGGTGATATTCGTCTTTGGGATCATCCTGCTGCTGTCTGGGCTTTTGATTTTCGTGCTCGGGCCAAAGAAGCTTCGGACCATATTAGAGTGGTACCAGAAGCAGTCCGTCACACTTTATAGAGTTATTGCGGTAATCGCGGTAGTCATAGGTGCGGTCATCATCTTCGCCGCCTAAGTCTAATGCGAGATACGAGAGCGCTTTCTCGCTCTCATGTATGAAAATGGTAGGGTGGGGCTTGCCCCACCAAATCCTTATTAGACTTGAGAGAGTAGTTTCCATTCAAACAAATTCACAAAGCAAAGGCTGTTTAAGGTTTTTCTCATGCCGGAATCCAAAGTGCTCGTAACAGGGGCTGCTGGTTTTATTGGCTCACATCTTTGTGAGCGCCTTCTCAGCCAGGGCTGCCTTGTAACCGGCGTTGACAACTTCGACCACTTTTACGACCCACAGATAAAACGTAGAAATATTCAAAACTGTACAAAGAATGATAACTTTCAGCTAATCCAGGCAGACATCCGTGATGTGGCAGCAATGGATGAAGCCGTAGGTGCTGGCGTGGATATAATTATCCATCTGGCTGCAAAAGCCGGCGTCCGACCGTCAATTGCTCAGCCGCTGCTATATACCGATGTCAACGTAAATGGCACGACAGCGCTGCTGGAGGCTGCCCGACAACACAAAGTCAGCAAATTTATCTTTGGCTCAAGTTCGAGTGTGTATGGCAATAACAAAAAAGTACCCTTTTCAGAAGACGACAACGTTGACTTTCCGATTTCGCCTTACGCCGCAACGAAAAAGGCCGGCGAGCTTATCTGTCACACATATCATCACCTTTACTCAATGGACATAACCTGCCTGCGTCTTTTCACCGTCTACGGCCCCCGGCAAAGGCCCGACCTGGCTATCCACAAATTTGCCACGCTCATCGAGGACGATAAGTCGATACCAATCTATGGCGATGGCAATATGATGCGTGACTTTACTTATATTGATGATGTAGTCGATGGAATCATCGCGGCAATGAAGCAACTCGTCACTGACTCCCCCAGTCACGAGTCACAAGCCACGAGCCACGGATTTAGTATTTACAACATCGGCTGCTCACATCCGATTACGGTAAACGACCTGGTGACGGAGATAGAAAAGGCCCTTGGAAAAAGCGCAAAAAGAGAGTACGTACCTGCCCAACCGGGCGACGTCCAGCGCACATATGCTGACATCGCTAAAGCTGCAATGGAACTCAATTATAATCCCAAAACTACTATCCCGGATGGTTTGGCAAAATTCACAGCTTGGCTAAGAAGTGTATAATACATCCCCCCATGGGGATTCCTGTCATTCCCGACTCGATCGGGAATCCAGAAAAAACGCAATACACAATACTCATCACGCTATACGCATTACACTAACGTAGCTGGCGTCGCTTTACTAATGGTTGAAATCAAATCCCGACTTCTCTACCTTTAGCAGTAATTCATTAAGGGCTTTTGCTCGCCTTGGTTGTTCCTCCGTAAGCTCCCATATTGATGATGCCACCGTTGGGAGAAGGCTCATCTCCAACAGGACTTGCTGGATCGCCTGCATCAATGCAGGGACTTGTTACAACATCCATAATCCAGCTTTCGCTAATCGGGTCCCATCGCCCTGCTTGAGACTTCAAGTGATAATCACCATTGTAAGGATCTGCAAACAACGGATCTACATCAATGTTATTTTGGCCTTGTCCTTGCCAGCCACCTTGAATATTGCTATAGGTCACGATGGTATCTCCTGTCCAGCCTGCATATATTTGGTTCCATATATTGCCCCATAGAATGCAATTTGTTAGAGTTGTGAAGCTATCAGCAGCGCTGTTGTATATTCCGCCGCCCCAATTTGCTGAATTTGCACTGAATGTACAGCTTGCAACTGTTACGTTGCTCATTTGGCTTTGCACTCCACCACCACTGTAATTGGCTGAATTGCCACTGAAAGTGCAGTTTATCAGAATTGTAGTGCTTTGGTAGTTACGCACTCCTCCTCCCCATCCTGCTAAATTGTCGGTGAATTTGCAGCCGGTTACAGTAGGACTGCTGTTACTCTCATTCTCCATCCCTCCCCCGCAATTGATTGCCTCATTGCCGATGAAGTTGCAGTTGTTCAGTATTGGATTGCTGAGTCCGTTAATCATTCCTCCACCCCAATCTGCTGAATTTTCACTGAATGTGCAGTTCATAAGCGTCGGGCTACTATTTTCATTGAAGATCCCGCCGCCACTTTCAGCCAAGTTACCAGTGAATGTGCAGTCAGTAAGCGTTGGATTACTTTCGTAGTTATATATCCCGCCGGCCGACGAACTGTACAGATTATTAATTACCTTGGCCTCGTTATTGATAAAATCGCAGTTCATAAGCGTCGGGCTACTATTATCATTGAAGATCCCTCCGCCCCATTGTGCTGAATTATCACTGAACGTGCAGTCGGTCATCGTCGGGCTACTATTATCATTGAATATCCCGCCGCCATTTTCAGCCAAGTTACCAGTGAATGTGCAGTCAGTAAGCGTTGGATTACTTTCGTAGTTATATATCCCACCAGCCGACGAACTGTACTGATTACTAATTACCCTGGCCTCGTTATTGATAAAATCGCAGTTCATAAGCGTCGGGCTACTATTATCATTGAAGATCCCTCCGCCATATTCAGCTGAATTATCACTGAACGTGCATTTACTAATAGTAGGGTAACTACCAAAGATGTACATTCCTCCCCCGAGTCCGTTGTCAAATTCTCCGTTTGCATTTCCTCCAATAATTGTGAAACCATCTATAATTGTCGTACTGCCTGTTCCGCTGCCATTTACAACATGATAGCTATTTTCATTATTGTTGGTGAAATTTCCTCCATCATCGCCATTCAGATCACCGCTGAGTATTGTTATATTTATGTCCGGATTTCTTTGTTCGTGTTGTGTTTCGCCTCCGGCAAAACCGCCGTATATGCCCACGCCGTCAACAAGTCTAAAGCTCAAATTGCGATTTCCAGTATTTCTATCTGGTCTATATGTCCCGTCTGCGACCCATATCTCATCGACTTGGCCTGGTGAGTTTGTAGCGGCTTCTATGGCATCCTGCAAATCAACAAAAGCATTAGACCAGGAGGAGCCGTCATTATTGCCTGCGGTTGCCTGTTGGTCGACGTAAAGCATGTTCTGTGACCATGGAAAATCCACAGCCCATCTGTTTCCAGAGACGGATGAATCGTTTTGAGAGGCCCCTGTCATAACTTCTCGTTTGGGAAACTCGTTACCGTCAACTGAAGCCCATATAATGTAGGTGGTATCCGAGTCCAGATTGTCAAAGAAGTATATTCCGTTACTATCAGTACTAACCTCACATGGATCGGTACCATCGCTTAATATTCTGTAAACGATAGCTCCCTCTTTGGGTGTACCATCATCGCTCAAAACTCGTCCGCTGATTATCTCGCCATAGCCGTCTTTGAAAACATTGTAGATACATTCATAAATCGTCGTAAATTTATACCCTGTAACCTGGCATTCAATAATCGGCAGGTTATACCAACAGTCTTCGCTGCCCGACCAGCCCATATTCAGGTGATGATATAGAGTTTCAGCAGAATCATAGCCATAGCCATCGCATATAACTGCGTGTCCGCCATCTTGTTCACCGTATATTGCAAGGATTACAGGTCTTTTTGCATCGAGGTTAGGGTGAATCATTCCAATTAATGCCGAACCGATATTATCTATGCGGTTGTGTCCCCAGATCACATTCTTATACAAAAAATTATTGATCAGAGCTTCCTTAGCATCTAAAAAACCAGCACCGGAACCATCGGCTGTGTAATCCATTTTGGCAACTACACCGGCATCATGACAAATTGCTCCGATGGCCTTGATTTGTTCCAATGTTGTGCTGCTATTGGGCTCAAACACCATTTGTGTCCATTGATATGGACCACCAATCTCATCCCCGCCGAGAAGACTTCTGTACCGGCGAGGCATAAGGGGAACGAATTTGCCATTAGGATCAAATTCACCAACTCCGATAGTGTTATTGGGATCGGTAGGGTCCGGCTGGATCGGTGCTTCTTGAGGGTACTCGTAATAACGCATTAATTGTGCCAAAGCTGTAGCAACGCATCCTGCGTAATAGTTATCGACATGGCCGTAGTATTCATCCCCTTTGTCCCAGGAAAGTTCTCCGGTGGATAGAATTTGCGGTGTATAATAATTGAAACAAGCGCGATAATAGGGCCATTGATTTGAATCAATACAAGTTTGGCTCCATTTACTTTTCGTCAGAGGAGCAACACGAACATCCGACGGATTGTCGTCGCAAATTGGAGCCTCATTCATCAACATAATGTTTTCATTTCTTTCTTTAGCAAGGTCGATGAGGCAGCTCCATTTTTTCTGTGTCTTGGTAATTGTTGTTTGTGTAGTCATTGATAAGATGCTGATGTTACTACGAACCGCTTCAGTTCGCCCGTTAAGGTCGTTGATTACCAATGCTCCAAGGGGATTTGTATACGACGGATTAAAAATGCCGTCATCGGCAAAACCTATAATTGGCTCAACCAAATCGTCTGCTGAGACAATCACAAATCCCGATGGCTGCAAATAAACGACGTAATAAGCAGGCTGACCATTCTTGTCGGTGAAGGTCTCAACGCTTTTGATCTGTTGGCCAAGAGTTGTGTCGAGTGGTTGGGGATCGACCTTGAGCCAGCCTTTCACTACCATCTCCGCCTCGTATGCCGTTGTAGGCCTTGCCCACAGATCGCTACATAATTGCAATACGACCAGAACAGCGATTAGAATAATGCTTGAGTTTTTCATTGTTGCTTCTCCTTCTGTTGCATTTGAACAATAATGGATATAGTATATCCAGATTGAATTAAAGAAATAATGGCGATACTAATTATAGATGTGAGGCGATAGCATGTTTCCTCCTAAAATCTATATGATTTAACTACATATCCATTATTCAATTCCGCTCGAATCTTGTCAAGAAAAATCTCGATGTTTTCTGTGGCCAAAGAATTGAGATAGATCGTTTATCAGTAGTCTCTTCTACCTTTATTTTTGTAACCGTTTACGGCCTTAAAATGCCGTTTCTGGGAGAAAAACTGCAATTTGGAATACTACTATACGCTAAAACAGCGATTGTCCCCGTGAACGGTTACTTATTTTTTTGACTTTATTCTCCGCGTACGATGTGCGCTTCGCATACAACTCTCGAAAAATTTTTACAAAAATTTTGAGTTTAACTCTTGACTCTTAGACCCCTATTTTTGGTTTTTTTTTACGAGGTGGTTGAACCTTGTAAAAAAGTGTGCACTTTTGTGAATTTTTGTTAAAAAGCGAGAATTATTGCTGAAAAATGTGAAAAAACGCTCATTTTTGAACTTGATCTCTTTTGCACTTATAGTCTTGTCTCTTAAGGACTTATGCAATTTTTTGGCTAAAGTCTGACTTAACCAGGTGTCCAATTAGGCCGTTATGAAACTGCCGATTTGATAGACGATAAGCGTCACTATGTAAGCCAGAGTAGTCAGGCCGAAGAACTGAAAAAACGACCAGCCCCAGGAATGTGTTTCTTGCTTTGTCATTAGAATAGTCACCACACACGGTGTGCTAATCATAAAAGACAAGCAAGACACAAAAACCCATCAATTGTGTGTAATCTGCCGTAGTGTTTGTTGCTTGATTTCTATTATGGCATTTTCCTTTGCATTTCAGCATTAGTCACACTTCAGCTATTTATGGTTTTAACCAATAACATCCCCAGAAATCGAAATCTATGCCTTCGGCCTCACAACTGTGTACCAAAGAACGCTTCGCCCGCCCGATGTGCCCATCCAGAAAGACAACCTGAGCATACCCGTCATGGCGGTAAGCATCACATAGGTAAAGACACGTTTGCCAGCCAACTTCACCGACGGCGTTGCCGAAAGCGTATGCATCCATAAAGGCCATGGTTAAAGAAGGATGCTTAAACTCCATTCTTTGCCTTCGCTTTTTCGCATCGTCTCTACTTGAACCAAAGGCCACATTCATTCCATAACTTATCCAGAAACCAACATCGTCATTTTCCATAAAATCGGCAGTGTTCTTATCAGGGTCATTATGACTGGGACACGTTATAACACTGCGGCCTTGTGGATTTGGTTCTAATCCAATACAACTCATAAACTGCGGATTTTTATGCCAGTTTTTTTCCGGGTCTTCGGGACTCCGATGGTCTGCTGCTTGTGGGAGCCAGTTATCGTGCGCGTCAGCGTACATTGTCAAACCCAGGCTAAGCTGTCGGAGATTGCTTCCACACCTTGTGCGTCGCGTTTGTTCTCTGGCTGCTCTAAGAGCAATCATCAAAATTGTCATAAGTAGCGCAATCATGCTTATGACTACCAAAAGTTCAACCAAAGTCAGCCCTTTTTGTTTCTTACTTTTTTGCGTGTACATATTGATCTCCTAACGGTTAGAGCCATATTCCTGCAAGCTGGTGCGGAGAGAAACTTTTTCCCTCTCCGCACCAGGCTCAGATTACATAAGTTTTTACTTCTGTTGGTTCACATCCGTAACTTTGAAATCGACCGTGGTTTATTGCGGCTGCTGACATTTTTTTCGAAGTCAGAAATCAGTGCACTACCAAGTTGCCTCACAATTCGGATCGCTTGGATCATTGCAGCGCAGCCAGTCACTAACGAGGATGGCCAAGTCCAAGAAGTCAACATGGCAATCACGATTGAGGTCGGAAACGATACCACAACCATATTCCCAGACTCTTCTACACGTTGTCGATGTCGGCTCAGGAACGTAAGTAACTTCCAAGTAGGGCCTGTAATTGGCATCGGCGTACTCTTTGCTATAAAACCATGCACCGAATTTGTCGTCGTCGGGATAAAGACAAGGGCAGTGCCATTGTTCCTCACTATCGCGAATTAACAGCCCATTGTTGGGGTAGGTTCCTGCATACCATTCCTGGACAAGAGTTGTTACATCCCACTCCATCCAGCTAAAACTGGCAGGAACAGCCGCTGTGGCCCATACTTCGTCTCCACTCCAATAATCGGTTCCGTTACAATCAGTGTAAGGGAAATCTCCACCACCGAGATAATCCCAGCCGGAACAGCCTTGCATGCATGGGGGGACATCCTCGATGTGTGGCAGACCGTGGCTGTCCCACGGGAACTTCATACTCCCACCAAAGTTATGTCTGTTTTGCCAACTTGATCCTAACGTGGTTCCGCCTGCATTCACGGGTTTGATTCCGATACCCTCGGTCCAGTCATTCAATAGTCGGCGAACTTCGTAAATTCTTCCAACAGGATTGATACTGCCGAGCTTCCTGTAATAGTAGAGACCGAGCGTAGCTTGGGCCACAGGATACCCGAGATCGGGCAGATCAAACTTGATTATCGTGCGTGCGCTTTTTGGTTCCTCTAATGTGCAACCTATGCCATCAAACGATCTTACCAAAAGTTTTTCGGCACCACCATAGTTTGTCTCGTTGCCACTGACTGAGCATCGGTTGATGTAGTTGTCTTTGCTGGGTGTAAGGATTATAGTCTCATCAGCGTTAGCTGAACTGGCAAGAATGTTGAACAACCCCACTAAGCAAAAAACGACAACAGTCGAACGGCCACGAAATAATAACTTCTTCATCATTTTTCTTCTTTCCATCGTTTTTTTCTCCGTCAAAGAGATTTCGAAAATTACTTTCGCTTAGATACATTTTTGCTCTGTTGAAAAGGTTGGTTGTCATTTCGACCGAAGCGTCCCTAAGGGACGCGGAGTGGAGAAATCTATTAAAAACAGATTCCTCGACTCGGCTTCGCCTCGCTCGGAATGACAGTTTTTAGGTTTTCAACAGAGCCATACATTTTCTTTTTAATTCTACTTGGATATATCTTCAGATTACCGCCACAAATTTGTATTAGATCATTATTGATCACCTCCTTTTTGACTTTCATACACTTGCAAAATTATTAGGTAAGCCTTAATATATTAGCTGTGCCTAACTTCATGCCTAAAAAAAATCAGCGCACCGAAACTATAATACTTGCAGCTTCCTCCTTTCTTAATGAAAGGTGGTATCCCTTCACCTTAACGTCGATGGGATCGCCCAATGGCGCCACACGTTTTACCTCAACCAATGTCCCGCGACCTACACCCATATCAGCTAAACGCTTCGAAATAGGACCCCGCCGTTCAATTCTAACAACGACTCCCTTTTGCTTAGACTTTAAGCCAGCAAGGGTCATGTCAGTCCCCCTTTTGGTCTTCATAGTCGCCCTCTTTTTTTTGACCTCTTTAAGAGATGTAGCAATACAACGTTCACAATTCCCTTTGTTGCCAGTTTTGTAGTAATTTGTGAAGCCGTCCATCCACTTTTGTCCCCCACGAGGACATATTTCCACAAACTCCATAAAGCTCACAAGTTTTTCTAAGATCGGACGGTTAATGTTGTGTTCCATTTTGCAAGCCCCCTCGTCGGCAACTTTCTCATCAACTGCCAACACGTTGGTGAAAAAATCCTTTAGTATTTGGTGTCGCCGCACAACATTCTTTGCTAACTTTTCTCCTTCGGAAGTAAGTGTTACAACTTCGTAGGGTGCATAATTTATGTAATTTTTCTTGGCCAAGGCCTGTAACGCGCCGGTCACTGAGGAGGCCTTCACGCTCAATGTTTTTGCGATATCTTTTGCGCGGGCTACTCCTTTTGCTGCAATTATCCAGAATATAGCCTCTAAGTAATCCTCAAGACTTGCGCTTACTTCTTCACTGACATTCATAATCATACCCATATAAAGTTAGGATAAGCTAAAATTATAAGTCAGTCCTAATTATTATCAAGTATAATTTCTAAAAATTGGTAGTGCCTCACTATGTTGGCAAAGAACCCCTTTGTTAGCCTCACAAGACCATCTGTTTCACTTGTTGTGTTGCTCGCCCCTAATTAATACTGATTGTGAATAATCAATGCGATTATTCTTGTCATTTCGAGCGATTTAGCCTTTAGCCCTGAGCGAAGTCGAAGGGGAAGCGGAGTCGAGAAATCTGCTTTTTAATAGATTTCTCCACTTCGCCCCTTAGGGGCTTCGGTCGAAATGACAAAGGCGCAAATATCAAGCACAATTGGTATTATTCAAACAAGAATCCCTCAGATATCAAGAATACCTAAGTATCTTAGGTATTACAGCTAATACATTTATTCTTCTTTTGTAATACCACGGGTGTAAATCCGCGGTAGTTTAGGGTGAGCTTACTACTCTGCGAAGTCGCTACGTAGCACAAGTTAGCCCATCGATTTTTCCGGCATAGGCACTACCTGGTCCTGACTGGTCGGGATCAGCTCGACCGGAATCTGATAAGGTTGTGGTGGGGCACTCGTCTCGGCGAAGGCCAAGCCGGAGTTGGAAGCCCCACCTTACTATTTTTATAAGCCACCAGCTTATTCTGCCGGTGGCAAGCCGAAAAATCCTTACCAACATTATGAGTCGCTACTTAAAAATCTTAATTGCAGCAATTACGATGACTTAAATGCACATTCTCGACTCATCCTATCATTAAACTGCCAACCTGATAAACAATGAGTGTTACCACATAAGCCAGTATGGTCAGGCCTAAGAATTGAAAAAACGCCCAGCCCCAGGAGCCTGTTTCTTGCTTTGTCATTAGAACCGTCACTACGCACGGCGTGCTAATCAGGCAAAATAACATAATGCAAAAGCCTGTTAAAGGCGTGTAGTTTGCCTGCAATTTTTCCCGCAACGTTTCCGATCCTTGATCGCCATGATCCACCGCATACACTATCCCCAATTGTGCGACAAACACCTCCTTAGCTGCAGTTGCGCCGATAAGTGCGGTCCCGATCTTCCAGTCAAAACCCAGTGGTTTAAGTGCCGGCTCGATTGCTCGTCCTATCCTCCCAACTACGGAGTAGGCTAGCTCGGTTTGCCGGGCCTGCTCGGTGTCTAAACCTGCTAAGGATTCCTGGCTTGGCTTCGGGTAACTCATCGCTATCCAGAGTACAATCGAAATTGCAAGGATTACTGTGCCAGCTTTTTTCAAAAACATCCAGCCTCGCTGCCACATGTGAATAAAAATAGATTTGATGGTGGGCATTCGATACGGTGGAAGCTCCATGACGAACGGCGTTGTTTCGCCTTTGAAAAGCGTCGAGCGCAACAAACGTATACAAATGATTGCGAGGACGATCCCGATCAGATAAATCAGCCAGAGCATAGGCCCGTGCCATTTCTCAGGGAAAAAGGCTGGTATAATTAACATATAGATTGTCAATCGAGCACCACAGCTCATCAAGGGAATTACCATTATAGTCGTTAGCCTGTTACGTCGGTTTTCAAGTATTCGAGTGCCCATGATTGCAGGCACCGAACAGCCGAATCCGATTAGCATTGGTATAAAGCTTTTGCCATGCAGGCCGATCTTGTGCATGATGCGGTCCATGATAAAGGCTGCACGGGCCATGTAGCCCGAATCCTCAAGAAGCGCTATCGCCAAAAACAATAAAAGAATATTGGGCAAAAAAGTCATCACCCCACCAACGCCACCTATCACACCGTCAATTAAAAGCGACTTTAACCAACTGGCACTGCCGGCTGGCCAAAAGCCAGCTACGGCTCGGCCCGACCAATCAAAAAAGAGTTCCAGCCAACCCATCGGGTACTTGCCTACCTTAAAAGTCAGCATAAAGGCTACGTACATAAGCAATAGAAATATCGGTAATCCCAGGAAACGGTTTGTAACAACCGCATCTATCATGTCACTTGTGCTATGGCGTGATTCAACGGTGCTCTTTATAGTCTCCTGACATGCACCTGAGATAAATCCATACCGCCGGTCAGCTATTACCATCTCAGGCTCATCTGCGAAGATAGCCCTGAGATGCGAGATACTATCCTCAACAGCCATTAGTACTTCGTTGTTTTGTACTTTTGCTCGTATCTCGTCATCTTGCTCTAATAGTTTGAGCGCCAGCCATCTTGCGCCATACTTCTGAGCAATTGGATACTCTTTGTCAGCAATAAATTTTTCTATTTTTGCAAGTTCCTCTTCTATCTCCGAACCATAGCCGATTTTGTGGATGCGCTCGACAGGGGCGCTCTGGAATGTCTGGATGATGGCTTCAAGAAGCTCAGTTTTGCCTTTATTTTTATTGGCAACGGTTGGAACAATCTTCGCCTGCAGGAGGCTTGATAATTGCTCAGTGTCAAAGACTAAGCCCATACGTTCGGCAACGTCACTCATGTTGAATGCCAAAATTAGAGGCACATTCAATTCGATAAGCTGAGTTGCCAGATATAGATTGCGCTCAATGTTGGAGGCATCGACGACATCAACAACGACGTCGGGCTTTTGGTCGATAATAAAATTACGTGCGACAAGCTCCTCATCTGAATAGGCCGTCATACTGTAAGTGCCTGGTAAATCTACGAATGTTATTTCGTAGTCCTTGTATTTGCAAAATCCCTCAATTTTTTCAACTGTGACGCCGGGATAGTTGCCCACGTGCTGATGTGCGCCGGTAAGCATATTGAAGACGGTTGTTTTGCCGCTATTTGGATTACCAGCCAGTGCAATCGTGATTTTCTTTATGTTCTGGTTCATATAGTAGATTCAAAAAGAGTTAAAATGTCTGGTTATCAAATTTGTAAAAAATTTATCAGTGATGTTGGACTATTTGATAATTTTTCAAAAGACCATGATTTTATGAGCCATACCTCTTCCTAACATCATTTTTGATCCTTTGATGCTTATTACAAAAGGTCCGGGCTGATCATTATTGACAATGGTTATCTGTGTTCCGTGTACGAGTCCCATCGATGCAAGTCGGCTGTTCAAGCCTCGACCGGCCTGAATGCTGGCTATCTTTACCGTCTGGCCCGCCTTGATTGTTGACAGTGGCCTTGTCTGCATCTGCTCCATGTTATTTTTCCCTTTTTATTTCTTCTTTTGCTTTGGGCCTCGACTAGATTTTCGCTGACAGAAGCGCTCAAATTCGGCTAACACATCATAGCCATCTTTGCCGCTCTGGGTTACAAACTCGATAAAGGACAATAGCCTGTGAATGATCGCCGGGCCAAGGGCATGTTCAGCTTTACATGCTGCTTTGTGGGCGGTGTCCGGCTGAACGCCCAAGACGCTCACAAAAAACGATTTAAGAATTTGATGTTTTCTGGCAACTTCTGCTGCCGCGATGTGTCCGGACTCGGTGAGTGTGATATAGCCGTATGGTTCATAATTGGCTAATCCCTTCTTCTTTAATACCCGTAAGGCACCTGTAACAGACGATTTGGATACGTCGAGCAACTCGGCTATGTCCTTACTTCGTGCGACTTCGGACTCACCGGCAAGATTGAATATAGCCTCAAGGTAGTCTTCCAAAGAGGCACTTAGTTGTTTATTTTTCGCTGTGACCATTATTGTAATTGCCTGTCCTGTTTTTTTATGATTATAGTTAGGCTTGCCTAACTTTGTCAAGGGCATTTAATAATTTTTTCCTAATTATTTGTTAATACTTGCGATCGGTATGTCTCCTATGTATATGTGATGACGTGCACAGAGCTTCAGCAAAGCCTTGAAAAATTCATCGGATGCTCAGGATAAAAAAGTTTGTGTAGACACGGATCAAGTGGTAGAATATTGTCGGTTTGTACGGGGCGTGGCGCAGTTTGGCTAGCGCGCTTGACTGGGGGTCAAGAGGTCGCAGGTTCAAGTCCTGTCGCCCCGAATTGTTGAGCCCTATCAGAATTATCAAATTCGCTACTTGGAAAAACATAATTTCTAAACAGAGAGCTCGGTTATTTTAAATTAAGGTATGTTACTAGAGAAATTTGAAGATGAAAATCAAAGAAATTTTCTCGTATCGTAATTTAAGCCATGAGTGGGTTAATCTTCTTATGGACTCACTGGAAGGTATTCCAGATGATATTTTTTTTGAAAAGGATGGCTCACCGCTCAAACGGGAAGTCGCTCAGTTGGATGGAAAACTATTTAAGCTGCTAATTACAAGTTTTGGAGAAAACGTTGAAAAAGACTTTCCTCCAATGGCTCCAGATAATCAGTTCACGGTGGATTTTATTTTGCCAACAACGCCGGCAACTTTAATTGAAATTGAAAAAGGGAAATTGCCACGCCTTGAATTAGATTTGATGAAAATAATTAATTCCATTTACAGGTATCCGTCGATGTACGGATTCGGGTGTCTGATAGTTCCAATTAATTACATTGAGCTAAATTTAGCAGGCAAAAGATCTCCATATCAGTATGTTAAGAATAATTTGATGCCTTTGAATTCATTGATACTTGATTGGAAAGACAAAGACGACTCATTTTTAATTAAAGATTTTCTTGTGTTAGGTTATTTTGATCCGAGAGGAAAATAAAATTGTGCGGAGTAGTGTTAAATAGCGTAACACGGTGGTTTAAAGCATGTGGATTTCTTTTATGCCGGGAATGTTATCTGGAATGCGTGTCTTTAAAGCAGTGGTATAGGAAGTAAGATAATATGAAACAAAGGACTTATATTGACACGTCTGTTATTGGCGGATGTGAAGACATAGAATTTTCCCAATGGTCTGTTCAATTGTTCAAGGAGTTTCGACAAGGTTTACGAATTGCTGTTGTGTCCGATTTAACCCGTAAAGAAATTGAGAAAGCACCGGAAAAAGTGAAGAAAGTATTATTGTCTCTCGCAGATGTAAATGTAGAGAATGTTTTCCTTACAAAACAAGCTGAGACCTTAGCACGTAACTACATTGATGAGGGAATAGTGGGTGCAAAGCATATAGTTGATGCTCAGCATATCGCAATAGCCACGGTGGAACGAGTAGATGTTTTAGTAAGCTGGAACTTTCAGCAAATCGTAAATCTTAATCGAATCCATGCTTTTAATTCGGTAAATTTGAAATTGGGTTATCCTATTTTGGAAATCAGGAGCCCGAGGGAGGTCATCCGTGAAAAAGAAATTTGATGCTGTGGAATTTCAACGGAATGTTCGCAAAGAATTAAGCAAAAAATATTCCACTAATCGTGCTGGATTTCTTGGCGAACTCAGAGAGAAGTATGGTCACTTAAGAAGACGGAAGGTCGGTACATAGATCGTTGACAAAGCTTATCTGGTTTCGTTCGCCTGAGGCGGACTTACCGCAAGGGCAATGATTCTTGAGACGTTCAATGTTTTTGCTGCTAATGGTTCAAGTCCTGTCGCCCCGAATTATCTTAGAGTTCAAATGGTAGAGCTTACAGTATCACGCCAAGCTTTAAAAGAATTTCCTACAATCGGTTCAATTCTGTAGATGCAAAATAGACCACGTGCTATATCGTAGTTTTATGTTCTTATCTTCCTTAAAAAGTCCAAGGCCTTGAACAAGTAATTTGTATCCAATTCTTCGGTGAATGAATTGCCCTATGTGCAGGCGATACAATGGTTGCGCTTGATATCCTTCTGTGGGGTGGATATGATACGCGAGCGATATAGTGCTCTGTCGTAGGATGTTTGAGGGATTGTCATGCTGAGCCGAAGGCGAAGCATCTGGCCTTATCAATTGAGATTCTTCGCTTTGCTCAGAATGACAGTCATCATTTATCCTTAGACAGAGCACTAGAAAAATTTTTTCCAAATATCACCAGGTATATTGAAAGGTTACAAGAATGTCTAATAGACAAATAAATTCGGCAGTTGCCATTTTGATTCTTGTCCTTTTTGGCTATGCTGCTATGGCAGCCGATGCGAAGGATACCACAGTAGGCGATCAAATTCATAGCACTTCCGAGGCGAAGTGGTTCGAACTCAAATTATGGTATGAACAGCCTGCACAAAAATGGACCGAAGCGCTACCCGTTGGGAACGGCCGCCTGGGAGCAATGGTCTTCGGAGGTACCGACACAGAGCGATTGCAGCTAAACGAAGATACTCTCTGGGCAGGTCAGCCCATCGACAGAGATCGTGTTGGCGCATACAAATACCTGCCGGAAGTAAGGCAGCTTATCTTCGAAGGAAAATACACAGAGGCACAGCGAATTATCCAGCGGGAATTCATGAGTCCTCGACTCGTACGCAGCTATCAAACTCTCGGTGATTTACAATTGCGATTCCAAACCGATCAGCCAATAACCAATTACCGACGCGAATTGAACCTCGACACGGCTATCGCTACGGTTACTTATCGTTGTAATGACACAACCTTTACACGCGAGGTCTTTACCAGCCCGGTCGATCAGTGCATCGTCGTGCGAATATCTTGCGATAAGCCTGGCATGATTACATTTGATGCGAGTCTTTCTCGCCCTGCGGATTCTGAGGTCGAAGTAATCGCGCCAGGTCGGATTGTGATGACAGGTCAGGCCTCACACAAAGGCCAGCATAAGGGCGTAAAGTTTGAAGCTCAATTGCAAGTTATTGCCGAGGGCGGTGAGCTATCTGTTGCTGAAAATAAACTGCAATTGCGAAACGCCGACGCAGCCACGATGTTGATCGTAGCTGCCACGGATTACAAAGGCGGTGATCCACATACGACTTGTAGTCAGCAGATGACAAGTGCCGTTGGAAAAAGTTATTCTGAATTACGTGGTGCGCACATAGCCGAACATAGGCGCCTGTTCCGGCGTGTAGAGCTTGACCTCGGCAAAAATGAAATGGCTAACCTGCCAACAGACAAAAGACTCGATGCCGTAAAGACAGGGGCACAAGACCCAGATCTGGTCGCACTGTATTTTCAGTTCGGCAGATATCTGCTAATAAGCTGCTCGAGGCCTGGTTGTATGCCTGCCAACCTGCAAGGGCTGTGGAACGAACACATCGACGCTCCCTGGAACTGCGACTATCACATCAATATAAATGTTCAGATGAATTACTGGCCCGCAGAGGTCTGTAACCTCGCTGAATGTCACGAACCTTTCTTTGACCTTGTAGACAACCTCCGGCCACGAGGGCGAAAGACGGCAAAAGATGTTTACGACTGCAGTGGATTCGTCGCACACCATACTACCGATGCCTGGTGGTGGACGAGTCCGATCGGCGATGTACGATACGGAATGTGGCCGATGGGTGCTGCGTGGTGCTGCCAGCATCTCTGGGAACATTATGCCTTTGGTGGAGATCGAGAATTTCTACAGAAGAGAGCCTTTCCTGTTATGAAAGAAGCGGCTGAGTTTTTACTTGACTATCTTGTTGAGAATTCCAAAACGGGTGAGTTGGTTAGTGGTCCTTCGATGTCACCTGAAAATCGTTTTCGTACTCCTGACGGTCAGGTGGTTAGTGTGACTATGGGCCCAGCTATGGATCAGGAGATCATTTTTGACCTTTTCACAAACTGCATCGAGGCGGCAAATGTCCTCGGAATAAATGACGAATTTGTTGCGAAGGCAGTGAACGCCTGTGAGCGTTTAGCTAGTCCAAAGATAGGTTCGGATGGTCGGCTTATGGAGTGGAACGAGGAGCTTGAAGAGCCGGAGCCTGGCCATAGACATATTTCACATCTTTTCGCATTGCATCCCGGAAAGCAAATAACGTTAAACAACACACCCCGACTGGCGGCAGCGGCGCGAAAGTCATTGGAGTATCGTCTGGCGCATGGAGGAGGACATACCGGCTGGAGCCGGGCATGGATAATCAATTTCTGGGCACGTTTGCAGGATTCAGAAAAAGTTTATGAAAACGTACTCACGCTACTTCAGAGATCAACGCTGCCCAATTTATTCGATAACCATCCGCCGTTTCAGATTGACGGCAACTTCGGGGGTACAGCAGGCATCTCGGAAATGTTACTGCAAAGTCACACAGAACAAATCCAACTGCTGCCGGCGCTTCCCAATGCCTGGCCTACAGGCCACATCAAAGGCCTGCGCGCTCGCGGCAACTTCGAGGTTGATATCATCTGGGCCAATGGAAAGCTCCTAAGAACGGATATCCATGCCAAATCTGGAGGAACGTGCAGGGTTCAATACAAAGACAGGCAAATTAGCTTCGAAACTAAAACTGGTAAAACTTATAGCTTAGACGGGGATCTGAACCGTATATAGCATCTTTAGTGTAAAGCGTCGGAACAACAGAGAAAACTACCGCTCTGAATTTTAATTAGGAAATCATCCAAAAGATTATTGAAAATAGAGTTGATTTGCATTGACGGTTTCTACAGAACGACCTATAATAACTGCTGTATAAACTAAAAATAAGACTTTCTTAGCAGAAAGTTGCGACCTAAGCACTCCAAATCGGGGGAGGGCGATAGACGCCGTGAGCAAGGTTCGCCTAAGAGCCAAGTGAACGCCTGTAGCAAAAAAGTGTGGCATTAGACGCTAAACGAGCGTCGTAAGGCTGCCAGTGTAAATGAGCAAACGGATTGGTCATCGATCGCATGTGAAAAAGCTGCGCAGGTATAGGTTCGCTGTGAAACAATAAAAAGCAAGGACAGTTTCTGAAAGGAGGTGATTACCCAGAATAAAAGTCAGTAAGATAATATTTTTCAGAGGAAAGGAGACCGAAAATGAAAAGGATTTCATTATTAGCCATCGCAACACTGATAGCTGTCTCAACAGCGACTATAGGTTACAGTCAGCATCATGTCCCCGCGCGTTACCAAATTCGTTATAGCCCTTACGCCTTTGGCAAAGATCACTGTGGTCTTGTTCCGTATTATCTACGTTACTCTCCTTACGCATGTAGTGCGCACCATAACGGCTTGGTTCCCTATTGGGTTCGTTACTCTCCATACGCATTTAGTAACAAACATTCCGGCCTGATTTCTGACTATGGATATGGGTGTTACTATTCGCCGAGTACATACTCTTCTTGTGCTTGTAACTGCCGTGCCGGTGATTGTAGTACCAACCATGTTTCACCCTCGTCCAGTCGCAACGGTTCAAACTCGTATGTCAATAAGAAGGAGCACTATAAGGTTAATAAGCCTGAGGCTTATAAACTTGCAGCGCGACGGCAAAAGATAGAGCAGTTGAAAAATTCCAGGAGAGAAATCAAAAAAATCCGACAAAAAGATAGAAAAGAAATAATCTGCAGGTATTTAGAAAACCAGAATCTTAACGACTACCAAATGGCCCGAGTGCTCAATATAGATAACAGAACAGTGGGCGTTGATTTTATATTAAGGGACAAGAATATAATCATAAAGTACTGGAATCCCCAAGCAATAAAATCGCTTGCTCAGCAATCACAATACAAAAGAAGCTTCTACAATAGATATAGACAGAGATCAGAGGAATTTTGCGGGAGATACGAACAGGCAGGTGGAAAAGTCTATGAAATAGTATCTGATGATGAGGAAGAAATATTAGCTAAACTTCAGCTTTGTCCGGAACTCGACCAAGGATAGTAGTACCAATTGTGCTTGATATTTGCGCCTTTGTCATTTCGACCATAGCCCCCAAGGGGCGAAGTGGAGAAATCTATAAATGACTTAGCCATTAAAGGCTAAGCCTTTAAAAAGCAGACCTGTCCCGAGCCAAGCCGAGGGATTTCTCGACTCCGCTTCCCCTTCGACTTGGTTCGACTTCGCTCACCACAGGTCGCTCAGGGCTAAAGGCTAAATCGCTCGAAATGACAAGAATAAGCGCATTGATTATTCACGATCAGTATAAGTCCTATTTGACGAAAATCCTCCTCAAAAATGCTGCCAAATCAACGGACAATCTCTTCGATTGCCCGCGCGACGACATAATCAGGCAATTTGATTAAGGCAGGTTCAACCTCATATGCGGTGATTACGCTACTATCCGGAAAGGCTCCAACCTTTTTGATTAACTCATCTGCCAGTTGGCCTAATCTTTTTTCCGTGACTGCAGGTTCAACCTTTGCATGTGCTGTCTCCAACAAGATTTTAAACTCCGCTCTGCTGTCGTACCAGTTCAACTGCAGTTCAAGCTCAGCTACTTCACGTGCTCTTACGCGTTCGAAAGTGTATTGAAACCCAATTGGGTTATAGGCCTCTATTCGCTCATCTATGAAGGCCAAGCACGTCTCTATATATGCCTCATACTTCTGATCATCGAAACCTTCAAATCCGCGTTTTGCGACTTCCTGAGTAAGCAGTCGTTCAATAAGTATAGCCAGGTGATTCCTTTCAGCCTCAAGCTGTTCATACAAGGCTTCGTAATACGCTTTTAGAAGTAGGCCGGTCTCATTCATTTTTCTGATATTGGCTGTAGTATATAACTTGCGAATTAGAGTACTCGATTCTACCACAACAAGCAATCTGAGACCAGAAGTGCACTGATTAAATGCGAGCCTGAACAGATACAAACAAAATAACCCCGAATTTCGTTGGTCAGCTTGTTGACAAAGATTATGGCATTGGTCAAACTCTGGTAATAATTGAAAAATGTTGTTGTGGCTTAGGAATTAATAATTTTTTGGAGGATTAGCTATGAGAGTAGATGCGTCTCGTGTTGATATTTGGGCAGCCAGTATCGAGGATAGACCAGGCGGCCTTGCAGAAAAACTAAAAGCACTTGCTGAAGCTGATGCAGATCTCGAGTTCATAAGCGCCCGCTGAGCACCGGAGAAACCTGGCAGCGGCGTTGTCTTTGTCGTGCCGATAAAAGGACCACGGCAAATAAGAGTTGCCGGAGAAGCAGGCTTCAGGAAGTCAGAATCGCTTCATGGTGTACGCGTCGCTACGGGCAACAAACCAGGCTTCGGTGCGGAACTAACCGAGCTACTCGCAGATGCGGGTATAAATCTTCGTGGACTTTCTGTTGCCTCTATCGGAAACCGCGCTGTGTTTCACCTTGCGTTTGACTCCAACGCCGATGCCAATAAGGCCATGCAAGTGCTCAAGTAAACATGATAGATTCCTGTTATTCCGCCCAGAGTCTGTTCGTTCAAGCCATCTATATACAATGGTTGCACACATAATCATTGTGCGCAGACGACCGCTGCGGATGGATAAGTCGCGCTAAACTACTTATGGGGTGGAAAAATCCCGAGAATTGTATCTGAAAGCTCCTGGATCGCCTGGCTCACCTGTGAAGACACGGCCTGGCCAAGTTGCGTCTGTACAGGTTGGATCCCAATGAAATACACATCAACTTCAATTTCACGGCAGACCATATCAACAAACAAATGAGGCGAAAGCGAATGCGTCGATATGATAAAGGAAGTTAGCTGCTCAGGTCTAAACACTTCTATCGCACCCGCCGAAGCTCCAAAATCTATGGCATCAACAACGAGCAGACTTTCGGGAGCCCTTCTGATTATGGCCTGGATATAGTTCTCGGGAGCAGTGCCCGCATCGATAATTTCAGCAGATACTCCGGCATCACGCAGCTTTTGACAAACGATAGGACCGGCTGCATCATCACCTTTGAGTAAATTGCCGATTCCAACGATTAGTGTCTTTGTGTTTCTTAGCTTGCCCCTAAGGGGCGAGCCGAGCAACTGCTCCAGTTGGTGGTTAGTGCCCATAAAGAACTTCTCATAGCCGAATGTTCAGCTCACACTTGCATTTGGGACATAATATTCGCATAAAGTCGCTTGTTTGGACGCTCTCGACGTCCTGCTGCTTGGGGGCTTGTGCACCCTTGAGTAGCTCCCCACTTTTGGCGAGTAACAAGGAAGGATTCGTATAAGCCAGTGCGCCGAGCTTTTCATAGAGCCAGACAAGATGCTTTTTAGTGCCTATTACCTCACCGCACTTTTCACACACCTGAAGTTCATATTCGTGAGTCTCGGTCATTGCCTCTCTGTCCAGACCGGCTAAATCCCACTCGTCTGAAAGTTTGATGCCGGTTTCACTGGTGCAATTATCGCTGCAATTGCCGCAGAAGATGCAGGTGTCATAACGGAGAGTGATTTTCCTTACGGGCGGATTAGCATCGATAACGTCCTGCTGAGTCAGCGCCTCTGTCGGACAGACATTGACACAGGCACCGCAGCCGATACACGTATCAAGATCGAATTCGGGTTTGCCTCTGTACCTTTCCGGCACCACACAGGGCTCAGCAGGAAAACGAGAAGTGAAACGCGGCGAAAGAACCGCTGTTAGTGCTTCCTTTAATTCTCTCAACTTTGGCAAACGCACTTGAAACTCCTGTCCGACTCAAAAACCAGTCATGCGTTCACAGCTTATGTGAACGGACTACACTGACCTATTCGTCTTTTTTATTGGCGTGATCTGCGTATTTATCGACGACACTATTTTCCCATAGCTCGACTCCGGCAGCGTACGCACCTTTGGCAATCGCGTGCGCAGCCGTAGGCGAAGTTATCATTATGAACACGGCACAAATTACTGCTCTTGAGGCTATGGGGCCTAGGCCGCTAATCACTGCAACACCCACCAATAGCAAAATAGTTCCCAAAGTCACGCACTTCGTCGAGGCCTGCAGACGGTTGTAGACATCGGGAAAACGCACCAGGCCTATACAGCCGAATATATCAAACAGAATCCCGATTATTATCAGTATATATCCTATAATATCACTCATCAAAACTTCGGCCCTCCAAAAACTTTGCCAACGCTATAGTCCCGATGAAGCTCAATAGTGCCCAAGCCATTGCAACGTTCAAATAAAAATCCTTTCCGGTCTCTAAAGACAAGATGGCACAGAAACCAACTATGACTATGCCGAGTATATCAATTGCCACGGTTCTATCCGGTGCGCTGGGGCCACGACCTATCCGGTACAAACACATGAAGCAACACGCAAACAGGGCAAGATAGAATATCGTTATCATTACGGTCCTCTTCTTATTTATAAGCCAATGGCTTATTCAAAAATCTTCTTTATGAACCATTCAAACCGCCTGGCAATGAACTCCGTCGCCTGCTCGACGTCGTCGGATTTCACGTTGATCCAGTGAACATATAAAAAGCCGTCATCTGTCAAATCAACCGTCAAAGTGCCTGGAGTAAGAGTGATAGAATTCGCCAGTGCGGTAATCCCGGAGTCGGTCTTCAAAGTCGTCTTTATTTTCACTATTCCGGGGTTGATCGGCATTTTCGGATGTAAAGCGCGATAAACAACATCAAAATTGGCTTTGATCACATAATAAAAGAAAACCGGCAGATATACCAAGGCCCAGAACACTCGGACTGGCGAAATGAATACGCGATGCTCTTTGGGCAATATTTCGTGGAACAAAATCGCTATGATAAAAGAAACAATCAAGCCTGCGACCACAACCTGAAGGTCAATCTTGCCATCAACAAATGGCCAGGTCACCACAAACCAGATAAAAAAAGCCAAAACAAAATATATCAGTCGCCTCATATCTTCACACCTTCTTTAGCCATCTCGATAACGTTAGCTGAGTATGAAACACCATCGGTTAAAACTTTCACAGCAGGCTCAAGGATACTAGTCCTCAGGACAGGTACAAGTAAAAATCCCATAAGCACACACAAACATGCCAGGAAAACCATCGCAACCGACATGGAGCCTTTGTGCTCTGATATTTGCTTCAGATTATCCGGCAACTCGCCCAAAAAGACATACCTCTGAACCTTCAGATACATAATCAATGTACACAGACTTACAAAGACAATTATTGCTGCGACCCAATAAAGGTGTGCCTGAACAGCAGCGATTACCAGAATCAACTTGCTCCAGAAGCCTGCAAAAGGCGGTATACCAGCTATAGAAGCAGATGCGACAGTACAAGCCGCCCGTGTTACAGGCAGTTTCTCTGCCAACCCACCCATTTGCTTCATTTGCCTTGTGCCGGTTGACATCTCTACCGACCCGCTCGTTAAGAACAATAGCGACTTGTAAACGGAGTGGTTGACAAGATGAAACAGTCCGCCAAGAATCGCCAATGACGCCCAAGCGAGGTTAGCCCCTTTGGCAATTAAAGTCGCGCCAAGACCAAGCCCCAAAAGCACATAGCCTATCTGACTGATGCTCGAATAAGCCATAAGGCGTTTTATGTCCCACTGTCCAATCGCCAAAAATGCGCCTGCGATCATGCTCACGAGAGCCAGTGCAACTAACAACCAGCCTATCTCAATCGAAACACCAAAGACATTGAAAATCACACGAGTTAGGGCATAAATACCCAGAGTTTTTATTAGGATACCCGAAAGCATAGCAGAAATTGGAGCAGGAGCAGACGGATGCGCATCGGGCAACCAGGCATGAAAAGGCACAAGAGCTGCCTTTAAGCCGAAGCCTGTAATAAACAAACCCAGTGCAAACGTAAGGCCAATATTTAGACCGGAGTCCTGAATTGCTTTGGAAATGTAGGCCATATTAAGCGTGCCCGTGTTGCCATAAACAAGAGCAATAGCAAAAAGGATAAATATCGAGCCGATGCTTCCCATGACCATATACTTAAATGACGCTTCGAGTTCTTCAGGGCCACAGCCAAATCCGACAAGAGCATAAGACGCGAGTGAGGCGATTTCCAAAAATACAAACAAATTAAAGATGTCCCCTGAAAGCACAACGCCATTCATACCTGCTACCATGAGCAAAAAGAGGCTCAGGTACTTAGCCTTGGCAGTATACTGCTCCATGTATTTGGCGCTAAAGAGCATCGCAGCAGCACTTACGACACTAATAGCCAAAAGCAACAATGAGCTCAGGCCATCCATAACGAGATTGATGCCGAGCGGAATAGACCAGTTACCTACTTCATAAACTTCGGTGCGGCCGATGGAAGAGACGGCCATCGCGAGCAGTGAGAGGGTGACCAAATTGGCTAAGAAGGTAGCAATGGCTTTTCCTTTCTTACCGAAGATAGGGAGCAAAAACGCTGCTATCAGAGGAACTGCAACAAAGGCAGGCAACGGTATGCTCATCCTTTTAACCTCCTTATCTCGGTAATATCAAAGGTGCCATATCTGCTATAGGTTCGAATGCAGATAGAGATCATAAGGGCCAATGAGCCTAAGCTAATGACAATTGCCGTGAGCACCAGAGCCTGAGGCAGAGGGTCAACGACGTGACTGATAAAACTGGAGGCGATTTGCCCCGTTTGTGCGTCAAGATGAGTCCTGTCTAATATCGGTGCCTCCCCGCCGGCGCGAAAACCGAGCATGATAAGGAAAAGATTGACTGCATATTCCATAACCATGATGCCAATTACAATCTTAACCATGTTTTTTTTGACGACCGCACAATAAAGCCCGATCATAAAAAGCAGAAAACACAACGCGTAAGGCATCAGTTCTACTCCTTTTTGTTGGCAGAACTGTTAGACGCAGATTCCGCCTTGGCATCTTTATATCTTAAGTCTTTACAGCAGACAGAGAGCGCAAAAATAACCAGAAACAATGACGCGCCGACCTTCAGGCCTATAGCAATATTTGATAGTGGAATAGTCCCGGCACTTATAAGCTCGAGCGGCTGGCCTGGCAGATACTTTTGATACAGGAAATTGACGAAAAACACTCCACCATATACCAAGCCCAACACTGCTATTAGTGCAAATAGAAATGCACCAATACAATCGAGCTTAGAGGCGAGTGATAATGGCAGATTCTGTTCAACAAATTTCCTGCCAAACGCCAGCATCAGCAGCACATAAGAGGATGCTAAAATCACGCCACCAGCAAAACCGCCACCCGGTGTTAGATGACCGAAAAGAATAATATAGATACCAAACACGAAAATGAGTATCTTTACCCAACTGGCGATAGTCTTTACTATGACCGTCATGCCTTCCATTAGTCGCTTTCCTCCAGTCGCTTTCTACTCTTGTATCGCAGTATGACCGTTGCTCCAATAATTGAGGTGAACAGCACAGTCGCCTCACCGAGTGTATCGTATGCACGGAAATCCAAAATGACAGAGGCAACAAGATTCGCCGCTCCGGTTTCCTCCAGCCCCTTTTCTATGTATGTTTGAGAAGCAGCACCGGGAGTCTGTGCAAAAATAGGTGTCCCAAACTCAGGCAATGTTTCGAAAACTCTCACGCCAGCAAGGAAGATGACAAAGACAACTACGACCGAAATAACCGTCCCAAAGAATTCTCTGTCACCAGTGATAAAGGTTAGGTCGCGAGAGATAGTGGCGCGAATCAACAGAATCAAACCCAAGACTTCCACCACAATCTGCGTTATTGCAATATCTGGCGCTCGCAAGAAAAGAAACATCAAAGAACCCCCAAAGCCAATAGCGCCAACACATATTACGGAACTAAGTAGATTCTTAGTCTCCACAGCAATAATTGCTGCGATTATCATAAATACCATTAAGATATAAAATTCAGTCATGCCGATCTCACCAAATCTTGCAGACGACAAATAATACGATCAGCAGCCCTACAGTCACCCATGTCAAATATACAGGCAATATACCAGAATGAAGCCATCGTAGAAATGCTGTCAATGTCAGGCCGCACTTCGCGCTCTGATCATACGGATCATAATGACCTTTTTCCTGGCCTGAATATAATTGTTTCAATCCTCCCATGGATGAAACGGTCTTGTAGAAACCTGTGCCGGGTATAGCCATTTGTTCGTTGGTCTGGATTTCACCACAGGTCCAGGTTGGAACAATCCTAACTTTCCTGGCCAATAGTCCCACTAATAAAATGAGTAAGCCCAGGGCTACGCCAATAGCTATAAGGGCAGTGGCAAGAATAGACTGCCATGTGCCCATGAAAATCGCAGCACCGGTTTCCATATCCATAGCTTGCAAGGCAGGGTAAATGAATAACTTCAAAGGCACGTGATAGAAAACTCCAAAGAAAACACAAAGTGTAGAAAGCACAACCATAGGTAAAGTCATAGACGAAGGTACTTCTTTCACGTGTTTTAGTTCATCCGGCAGTCGCCCAAGAAACAGCGAATGTATCAGTTTCACGAATGAAGCCAACGTCAGCGCACTTCCGAACATCGCACAAGTCAGCCAAACAGGCCACAATCTCGCGGCGCTGTTAGCCTGACCCGAACCCATCTGGATCACACCCTGATAAACCATCCACTTGGAGACAAAGCCATTGAAAGGTGGTATACCCGAAATACTCAAAGCAGCAATCAAACAGGTAGTAAATGTTATCGACATTTTCCTGCCAAGGCCACCGAGCCTGTCTAACTCAGCAGTGCCACTGGCATGTTCAACAGCGCCGCCGCAAAGGAACAGACAACATTTATATATCGCGTGGTTGAGCATGTGGAAAATGCCTCCGGCAATTCCTACCGGTGTCATTGTAGCTATGCCAAGAACCATGTAACCTACCTGGCTAATAGCATGGTATGAAAGCAGCTTTTTAAGGTTGTGCTGAACCATTGCAATCATTACGGCGATAATGATCGTAGCTGCCCCCACTATTGCGAGGATCAAACTCAGAGCTGCTGACTGAAGTATGAATATCTCGCCGACAATTATCACCAGAAGATATATCCCGAGGAGCTTATCGATCGCAGCCGGCAATAATGCCATTACGGAGGCTGGAGCATACTCGCCGCTGGTGGGTAACCATGTATGCAGTGGTAGTGCTCCTGCCTTTGTAATCGCAGCCGTCATAAGCAGCAAAAATGCAATTATTGGAATTGTCGAAGCAGTCGGAAGGCTTATCTCCGATATGACAAGTGTACCCGAAGATACCCACACCATTAAAATACCAAGCAGAAAGGCTGCATCCGACGCCCCTATCATTGCGAAACTTTTGGTCGCTGCAAAATTCGAGTTTTTTCCGCCAGTGGCTATGAGTAGATACAGTGATGCAGTAACTATCTCCCAGAATATAAGCACGAATAGCAGGTGGTTGGAAAGCAAAATCCCAGCCGAGCCGCCTATTGTAAGCAAAATCGAGCCATAGTACTCGTTCTGTCGCTTTGCACCTGCCATTGACCTTAGCGAATATAAGGTTATCAGAAGACCAAAGCCCATGGCAAAGAGCAATATGAACGATCCCAGAGGCTTTATACTAAGCAACAGGTCAAGCTGGACATCGCCTATACGCAGGATGGGCCAGCCGCAGTCGTACTCGCCGAATCTGAATATCCGCACCGCCCGAGCAAACGCAGCAATTGAAATTACCAGCGCCAATGTTTTGGATAAGGTCCTGAGCTTGTTCGGCAAAAAAAGAATAACAAAACCAACAATCAGAGGCACAAAAACCAAACTGAGCAAAATAATATCCAACTCAGAAATCCTCCAACTTCCACTGAGGCGTTCCTATTTCTTTTCTGATTTCTGCTGTCCTTTCACGGCTCATTTTAAGCAAGGTCTCGTAATTTTGTATAATGTTGTTGTGACTATCAACGACAGCTAATCTCTCAGTACAACTGTAACACGGATCAACCGCTGCTAAAGTAATTGTCACATCGGCAATGTGCTGACCAATGCAGGACGCCCTAAACGAAGGTACATTTACAAAGCTAGGCGCCCTTACCTTGTGCCGGACAGGGCGATTGCCGCCGTCGCTACGGACGTAGTGAAAGGTCTCACCCCGCGGAGCCTCTGCATGGCCGCAGCCCTCGCCGGGCGGTATCTCCTTGACCTCTACAGCAACCGGTCCTTTTGGTAGCTTCTTTACCGCCTCTCTCGTTATCTTGACTGCCTCAAGAACCTCAAGAAGACGAACAACCGCCTTAGCGAAGACATCACCTTCAGGTTGAACTATCACATTCCAATCCAAATCGTTATAAGCCGCATAAGGATCATCCCGCCTTACGTCGATAGCAATTCCGCTACCCCGAGCTGTGGGGCCTGTTACTGCGTACTTGATAGCATCCTCTTTGCTTAGTATGCCGACACCTTTTAGCCGGGCATGTATAACAGGATCGTCCAGGACGGCTTTGGTGAGCATGTCGGTTTTCTTTTCGAGCTTGTCAAGCTCCTTCAATATCTTAGGGATAGTCTCGTCAGGGATGTCCTCTCTACAACCACCGACTTTTACATTGCCGTAGTTATTTCTATTGCCTGTTATCTCTTCGAGCAAATCAAGAACCGGCTCACGATATTTCCAGGCCCACATAAAGACCGTATCATAACCAATAAAGTGACCGGCTAGGCCCACCCATAACATGTGACTGTGGATGCGCTCAAGCTCATTGATAATAACACGGACATACAGTGCTCGTTCTGGTGGCGTCACACCGGCAATGTCTTCGACGGCCTGAACATACGCCAGCGGATGCGACGCTGAACAGATTCCGCATATACGGGAGACCAAAAACGGTACCTGGTCGAACTGTAGCGTTTCACTGATTCCTTCTATGCCCCGGTGATTGTAAGATATTCTCATATCAATATCGGTAACCGTCTCGCCATCGATAGTAAGCTGGAAAAATTCCATCTCCTCCTGCAACGGATGAAATGGGCCAACCGCCAGAACCGGTTTTCTGACCGTTCGTTTCATTTTTTAGTTCCTTCGCTTCGCTCAGAGCTTGCCCCGAGCTTGTCGAGGGGACAAGCTTTTCTCAACGGATATACGCCTTCCGGCCAATCATCAGCCAGAATCAAACGTCTCATATTCGGATGATTCCTGAACTCAATTCCCAAAAGATCATGTATCTCCCTCTCTATCCATTCAGCACCAGGTAAAAATGGTGTGATCGACTCGACAGCCGGATTCTCGCGATCCCGGATAAACGCCCTTAAAGTAATAATATAGCCTAACTGGTCATAAGCATAGTGATACAAGACCTCGAAACAATCATCAGAATCAATGCCCGTCGCGATGACAAACCTTAAGCTTAGCTGCTCAAACAAGAATTTGTTGACAGCGTAACTGTTTTTGGATTCACACAATAGAAATATCCGGTCATCCAATGGTTGCTGAGTATCTATGAGCTTATCATTTATTTCCGACAGCCTGTCACTAAGTTCTTGTTGATTCATATTCATGTCCCATTATATAGCCGACAGCGCCTTAACCACTCCCGATATCATTGCCTCCGGTTTCGGCGGGCAGCCCGGCACGTAAGCGATAATCGCATTAGGATCAACCTCCCTGATTATTTTGTCCAAAGGCCCTGCGACATGGTAGCCTTTATGGAATATTCCCGTCCCACATGCACATGCCCCGATCAAAAAGACCACACAGGGCTTGGGAATCTGGCGATACACCTCCCGCACCCGTATCACGGCCTGGCGGGTGCCAACGCCGGTCACCAATAACGCATCGGCATGGCGAGGAGAGCCTACCAGCTTGATGCCGAATCTCTCAACGTCAAACTTCGGTGTTAGCAAATTGACGATTTCAATGTCACAGTTGTTGCAAGCGCCGGCATTGACGTGGAAGACCCAGATCGATTTTTTCAATGACCATATCTTCCAATTCATTAACTCACCTCTTTGGCCCTGCTCAGGACAAGCCCGCCCAGTCGGGCAAGCCCGCCTATCGGACGGGCAAGCTTACAGCCAATTGATGCCATAGTAGTTACCTATTGTTGCCAGAATTACTGCTATAACTAATATTAGTCCACAATATACCCAGAAGAACTTCATCGCCTGGTCAATTCGTAAACGCGGGTTCGTATTCTTTATCAATATGAGCAGAACCAACACCAGAACATACTTTCCGATACCACCGACTAACGGCCAGCCCGCGGTGCCAAAACCGCCGAGAAATACCATCACTAAAAACAACGGCAGCGCAACCAGCATCATCGCCTGCATAACTTTCCAGACTGCAAGCAAAGCTCCAGAATATTCTATTATCACACCACCGGCAACTTCCGTTTCCGATTCAGCAATGTCAAAGGGCACAAAACCCAGCTTGGCCTGAACACATAGCAGAGCAACGACAAATGCCAGGAACCCTGATATACTCAGAACCGGTGCTTGCTGAGCAATTGCAGCCAAGTTCAACCGGCCTCCCGCCTTGATTACAACTACAATAAAGGCCAAGACCAGCGGTAATTCATAACCCATTACAAGTTTCATTTCTCTGCTTGTGCCGACGGCTGCGTGTGGGCTTGCACTGGCACTACTTCCCAGAATCAAGGCAAGCGAAGGCAGCACCATCAGATATATCGCCACAATAATATCACCAACAAAGGCCGTTTGAGTGATAGTTATCTTCCACAGCATCGTCGAAAGTAGCAGTACTCCTGCAAGCCCTACAAGCGGCGCTGCGAGGAAGACGGCCCTTTGAGCATCCTGCGGCACAAGGACTTCCTTGCCCATCAGCTTCATTATGTCATATAACGGCTGACAGATCGGCGGTCCAACGCGCCACTGCACCAGAGCGCTAACCTTTCGTACTATCCAGGAAGCAAGTAAACCCAAAATGAGCGTGAACACAAATCCCGGAAAGATCAAAATCCAGAACAGATTTTGTAACACGTCAATCATTTCTGTGCCTTTTCCGTATCCCTCAAGAACGGCTCCCACGTAGTGCCACCAGCCACTCGCACCACAATATCTTCAAAAATTTCTACCATATCACCTTCGACTTTAACTTCGCCATAATCGATGCTGCCATCTGTGCAAGTCTTAACGCAAAGCGGTTTTTCGCCCGGTGCAAGCCTGCCTCTGCATACATCACAGACGCTGCTGGGAAAAGGTATCAAGTCCGTGTATATCGTTCCGAACGGGCATGCTATCGCACAGGTACCACAACCCGTGCACAACATATTTGCCCGCTTAAGAACGCCAGCGTCGTTATTTCCACTGGGTATCTTCTCAAGTGCATCCTGCGGACAAGCAGCTATGCA
>Ga0315538_1000242_pt1 | contig 36490 bp, 23 predicted proteins | sample SalMarSW160230MG_2_FD_203834 | JGI IMG/M metagenome (GOLD analysis project Ga0315538, IMG submission 203834) | Salt marsh sediment microbial communities from the Plum Island Ecosystem LTER, Massachusetts, United States - Salt Marsh Sediment SW1601-230 ...
AGTACTCGGTGCGCTGCATATACTTCGGGCTCTGCCCGATGGGGAACTCCACGGACTGGATTTCGAGCAAGCCTGACAGGGAAGAGATATCGAGCTCGGTGTCGCCATCGGTGGTGGCGATATCGTCCTGCTGCTCAATGGGAGCATGGAGGGAGTACTCAGTGACAACCCTATCAATGGCTCCGTCCACCTCGTCGTCCGTCCAGCGGTAGTTCTGGGCGTCGGTGTCCTGGAGGTCCTCACGGACCCGGGCTCGCATTTCTGTTAGGTTCATATCAGTTCCCTCAGTTTGTTGAGTCGCTTGAGTTTTTTGAGTTTGTTGGGGCTATTAAGTTTCGACTCTAGGAACTCAAGCAACTCTATGAACTCGTTTTAGTCTCTCACTCCTGTGAGCATGGCGGCCTTGACTATGGAAAAGTTGGCCAGGGACACATACCACTTGACCCTGGTCCTGGCAGCGTCCTTGGTCTCCAGGGAGCCGAGACGCTCGACCTGAATCATCTCGGGGCTGGTGAGGCCACAGACGGCGCCCTCTCCCATCTGGAAGGCGAAGATGGCTGAGCAATCGTCGGACGTGCCCACGGTGTAGTTATCCTTGACCCAGTCGGAGATGGCCACGGGGATGCCGTTGTAGAGCTCGACGAACTCGCCAAGCTTGCCCTGGCCGACCTGCAGGTTGCTGCCCTGGGCCCTGGCCAGCGCAGCCAGCTTCCTGCGGGACCGGCGGCTCATTAAGAGCAGGTCGGGCTTGCCGCCCCGAACGAGGTCGATCAGCTGGTCCATTCTGGTTAGAGAAAGAGTGGCACCGTTAACCGCCATGCCGAGGTGGTTGCCGTAGCGGCAGGTCCAGGTGACCTGGTCATCAACGACCGTCGCGCCCTCGGTGGTAGGCCAGGTAGGCTCGGTGGTGGCGTGGGTCTTCTTGTCGCCTGCTGCTGCGGTGCACTCGTACCGGAAGCCGTTCTCAAGGCCGGCGGTGGGGACAACGATGTCTCCCACGGCCATCTCGGTATCGGCCGTCCAGGCCGTGCCTTTCATGGTGTTATAGAGACCGGTGGGCTGATTACCGCTGCCATCGGCGTTAAGGAAGGCGTTCTCGAACTCGTTCCTGAGGGCCTTGGCCTTCTGCTCGATGACAGCGGCCTCGAGGTCCTGGATATTACTCCGGGTAGCCTTGAGGAAGTTGTCGACGTCGGCGTCTCCGCCGAGGACGCAGAGGCTGGCCGTGCACTGCTCGAACTCGGGCTCCGAGGTCGTCCAGGTGCCGGTGACCGGGGCGTACCAGCCAATGGTGGGGAGAGTCTTCTCCCGATTATATTTCAGACTGTTACCGACAATCTGAATGAAGGGCAGCTTCTCCAGGATGGGGCTGTCCTTGACTATGGTCTCGATGATTCCTTTAAGCAGGATATCGGTCGAAAGCTTACTCGCTTCTGCTAAAGATATGCTCATTAGCTAGTTCCTCCTTTTTGCTGGATTCCAGCGGCGATCTTCTCCCTGGGGGTTAAGCCCTCGAGGGATATCTCGCCCCTGGTTGGCGCCCCCGCCGGGACCTTGGCCTCTTTGGCCTGAGCCTCGAGGTTGGCCTTGACGGACTCGGCGATGGTGGTAGCCTTGGCCAGCGAAGCGTCTATGTCCTCGATGGTGTCGCCGGCGATAATGTCCTGGGGAATGGCGGGATTGGCAAGCCTGACGGCGCCGAGGTACTTGGCCACGGCCTGGCCATGGGCTTCCTTGACCTGGGCGAGCTCGGCGGCAGCCGTTCCGCTTCCCTGCTTCGCTTCGCTTAGCTCAGCTTCCAGGGCAGCGATGCGGGTGTCCTTCTCAGCCAGCCGAGCACTCACGTCGCTGAGTGCTTGGTCAGCGGCGGCCTTGGCTTTCTTCTCTTCCTCAAGCTCGGCCTTGATGGCCTCGTGAGTTTCTTGAGTTTCTTGAGTTTGTTGAGTTTCTTGGGTTTCTTCTGACATATTCCTCCTTTCTGTCCAGCACTCAATATTGTTGAGTGCTGGATTACTCAGGCTCCCGACAACGATCGGGATCCCGACTTCAGTCGGGAACTTCCATTTCCGCGGCTGTCGCTCTCTCCCTCGCTCCACCACGTGTGGACTGTGCCTTGAACTCCCTGTTCATTTCCAGGATCCTCTCCCTCTCTTCTAACCACCTGTTGAACTCCTCGTCGGGATCCTGGACCCCCATTCCGTCCATGGCCGTCCGCCTACTGTGGACCCCGGCCTGGACAAGTAACTGCTCGTTCTGAGCCTGACGGGCTGTGTCCTGGGGCAATATCGGCCCCCAGCCTACCCGGTGGTTTATTTGCTCAAAGCTTTCACTCATATATTTCTCGGCCAGCTTGAGTATGATGTCGTTCCGCTGATGGTAGGCATTGGTGCGGATAGTCCGCTTCCTGGTGACTTTCTGAGTAAGGCTGCCGAGCTCAATCTGGAGGGCTGTTCCGGAGAGCTCTTTCTCGATGCCTCCCCAGGCGGCCCGGGGCGTCTCCGAGATGTCGTGTAAGGCCCGGTATAGCACATCAATATAATCGACATGGAGCCTGACTCCGCCACCCTGCAGTAAGTCCAGAAGATAAGCCTTAGCATCCTCCGGTATCGTCCACAGTGCCCCGGGCTGAACCTTGATGTCCTCGGCTGACTCAATGTTCTCGAGGACGGCGATGGGATTTCCTGACAGCTCCAGAATGCGGGATAACTGACTCAGGGCACGGTTGAGCTCCCGCTGTGGCTGGATAAGCGACGGAATATCGGAGGTACCCCAGAACTTCTTGGGCTCACGAAGGTTGGAGAAGATAACGAAGGGGATGAAGCCATAGGGATTGGGCTTGGACTCCATGAGATCGCTGTCCAGGAAAAGTTCGAATGTACTGGCGGTCCAGACTTCGGTTATGGTGGCCTGCTTCTTCTCAATGGCCCGGCCATAGAGGAGCTGAATCTCATCCTGGGTGAGGGTGTACCTTGAAGCCACTCTCCAGACTCTGGAAGTGTCATCTCCTAGCCACCAGGCATAGATGCCCGAGACATCGGGGGCGGTGATACGGATACGCTTCTCGTCGGTATCCCATATAACCTTATAGCAGCCGTCGCCGAGGACGGCGGCGTCGATCTCGGTCTCGTAGTCGAGCTGCTGGAGGTTGTTGTCCTCGTAGACCTGCCGGAGGAGCCGCTCGGCGCTGCGGGCCCTGGCCTTAAGCTCGTCGGTGCCTTCCTCGGGGTAGCAAGCGAAGTTGAGTCCCTGCATGAGGAAGCCGGTGACCTTATCAACGGAGACCTTAGCGTAGTTGAATACGAGCTGGCGGTGGCGCGACGTGGTTGGCCAGTGGGCGCCCTGGTAGAAATCCAGATTGGCGCGGTAGGTTGCTAAACGGGTGGAATCCATTCTGGCTAACTGAGATGGGTTAAATTCAGTCATCTCTTAACTCCAAGCCTTAAATCCCAAACAAATCCATGCAAAATGCAAAAATAAAAGTGCAAAATGACAGAGCAAAGGTTAAAAGTTTTACTTTTTGAGTTGTCATTTTGATTTTTAAATTCCGACAGCCTTGAGCCACCTCTGCACCGTTCTCGGGCTCACCTCAAATATGCGGGCAATCTCCTTAACGCTTTTCCCTTCCCTCTTCAACTCCAGCATCCTCCCGGCTCGCCTGCGCTTCAAGAACCTCTCCTTCCCCCAGGGCTCTTCTTTAATGCAATCAGGAAAGGGACAGTTAAGACAGGAGGGAAAGAGCTCACAGCCCTTATCTTCATAGGGAAATTCCTCGGGCAATAAATCCCAAAGCAACCTTTCTGCCATGTCAATCTTCTCTGCCAATCAATCTTCTTTACTATTTGCTACCCTGACCCTGAGTGAGAGCGAAGGGGAGGGGTCTCCGGATTCCCAACAGAGCCTGTCCTGAGCGGGGTTAGATTCTTCGCTACGCTCAGAATGACAAAAGCGCAGGACCCACCCATAATGACAAATCAATTTGCCAACACTGCCATAAATTAGCACTTTTGTTCTAAAAGGGCAAGGGATTTTTGTCCTGCCTATACCTTGCTATACTTCACTATATTTAAGTATATTGACAAATAGAACTTAGCTGTTATAATAAATTCAGGCTATTTGGTAGATTACTAATTACCTATTGACAAAATAGATATATAAGTTTTAAAGTAAAATGCAGGCTGGGCCTGAGGCCTAGTATTATGGCTTTGGGCGGAAATTTTGAGCTTGTTTGAACTTTAATAATTGAATATTGTTTAATGCCATCTACCTGTCACTCTGAGCCAGCCCCGATTACATCGGGGCCACTATAGATAGCAGAATGACATTAATAAAATCGAAAGGAGGTGATGCCTATGGCAAAGTCCCGAAGTGAATTGCCATTGCGAGGATCCGAAGGCGATGAAGCAATCTCAAACGATTCGCCGAGGGAAAGAGAACAATGCCCGGCCCGGGTAGAAAAAGCCTTACCGTATTTCCTCGCCCTTGAAGGGAGAGAATTAAGGTGAGGTTGAAAAGGGCAGCCTGAAATGAGGCAGGCTGAAAAATTAGGTTTACTGAGAATATAACTTCGAGCCCTGGCTTGAAAAGGTCGATTCGAGCGTGGGCTTCGATAGATTGAATACTCGATAAGGAGGAATAAATAATATGGATAGACCTGAATGGCATTCCAAATTAATACATATAGCACTTACTGTTGCCTTGGTTCTGTCTTTGATAGGCATAGCAGTGCTGCCGCCGGTGCTGTCGCCGGTGCTGGCAAACCCCGGCCCAGATCTTGGGGTGACGGTTACCACGGAAAAAGTAAGGTATCTCGAGGGCGTGTACTGCGTCTGCGATAACTTTACCGTAAACGCTACGATTACCAACAGTGGTGATGTGACCGCCCAGAATGTGACCGCCAATATAACGTGGGCTCCGCTGAGTGGCGCTTCTCTGGTAGCAGGCACTGCTTCACAATTCGTTGGGAACGTTACCAATAGCACTCCTCAGATTGTCCAATGGACGCTGCACTGCGACGAGCAGGGCGCGCTGAACATCACCGTGGATGTTGAGGAGGTTCTCGCTGCTGCGCAGGGTGACAGTGCCTCAAACTGGACGGAGGTCAACCAACGCGAGATTGGTTCAGACCTTACGGTGACAATCTTCTCGCCACCGGAAGGGTCGGAATTTGGTGTTTGTACAAACTTCACCTTGACGTTCAACATCACCAACACCGGCAATATCACTGCCTATAACGTCAACGCCAGGATTGACCCGAGCTCAGGGGTTAATGGCTACGATATTCATGGCGATCCTTATTCCCCAGGCCAGTCTTTCAGCACCTCGACAATCGCAAGCCTGGCACCTGGTGCGAGCCACCAGTGGTCAGTGCCGATGCACTGCGCTGGCTGTGACGAATATGGCTATCTGAGTTCCATCCATGTCATGCCCATGGGCGAGGGCGGCTGCACCGGTACGGAGATCCAGTCAGAATACCTGCACTCGGACATCGTCCACTTCTATCAGAAATACGGCGTGACCTGCGATGCCGAGCCCAACCCCACCAAGGTGTGCCATAACGTGACCTTCACCGTTACCCTTGGTGAATGCGCGGAGTACCCGGTGTCCTGGAACTGGACGTTTGGTGATGGAAATTCAACCGCCGACACCGCCAGTTCTTCTCCATTTACGACAACCCACCATTATAATGCCAGCGACAACTACACCGCAGTTGTCAACGTAGTTGATAACCTAGGCATTACCGGAACTTGCAATGTTACCGTTGAGGTATTCCCGCCGCTTACCGCTAATTGCACTGTTAGCGGCAACATCACCAGGGGCAACATCACCAAGGTGTGCCATAGCGTGACTTTTAATGGAACAGGCATTGGAGGCTTTCCAGAATGGCCCGCGCTTGACGGTTGCAATTACACATGGGAATGGGACTTCGATGATGAAGCAGATCCGGCAACCGGTGATGGGAAAACAAGCGGTAATGTACCTCACTGTTATAATGCTACCGGCAACTATACCGCAGTCTTCACGGTACGGGATAACTGCGCCCTGAACAACACGGCAACCTGCAATGTCACCGTCGAGGTATTTCCCCCGCTTTCCGCTAACTGCACCGTTACCCCCAACTCAACCAAGGTGGGTGACAACGTGACCTTCACCGGAACCGGCGTTGACGGGCTGCCCTATCCTGATGTGTGCGATTCCTACAACTGGACCTGGGACTTCGATGACGGCAGTTCGCAAACCGGGTCCGGATATACCAGTGGTCCCGTAAGCCACGGGTATGCTGAAGGCAACTACACCGCAGTCTTTACAATACAGGACAACTGCCTGAACAATACGGCAAGCTGCAATGTCACCGTCAGGGTGTTCCCGTCGCTTAATGTTACCTGCGGCGTCGAGCCCGAGAGGGCCCGTGTCTGCAATGCGGTGAACTTCACTGCCGAGCGAGTCGGCGGAGTCGAGGGGCATAATTACACCTGGTATTGGAACTTTGGCGATGGCAGCAACAGCACAGAGCAAAACCCGACCCATACTTATATGTGTGTTGGGAATTGGAGCGCCAATGTTACCCTGACCGATGCCGAATTGGGCAACAACGCCACCTGCAACGTTACGGTGGAAGTTTACATCGAGCCGCCGGAGCTGATTTACCCGCCTAACATGTCACAGCTAACCAGCAAGAATGTGACCTTCGAGTGGGAGGACATCGGCTGCTGTAACTACACGCTGGAAGTCTGGCAGAAAGACGGCGCGCGGGTGCTGGAGGTAGATACCGGTAAGGTCAGCTACTACACCTGGTGCATCTTTGATGGCAACTGGAAGTGGTTCGTTACCGCCACGGACTCCTGCAACATCACTGCCACCTCAGCCACGTCGTACTTCCAGATGGATGCCCCTGAGCCATCGGTCACTGTCCAGGACCCCAACGGTGGTGAGACCCTGGTATGCAACTCCATCAAGTCTATAACCTGGACGGCTACGCCCACCGATGCCACCATCGAAATCCTGTACTCGTCTGACGGTGGAGGCACCTGGACTCAGATTGCTAGCGGCGAAGTCAATGACGGCGCCTATCCCTGGACTGTACCCTGCATTAACAGCGACCTGTGTCTGGTGAAGGTCATAGCCAGGGATGCCTGTCAAGGCGAAGGTGCTGACACCAGCGATGGCGCGTTCACCATAACCACCGCCACCTTGGTGTCTATAGCGGATGTGGGCGTGTCAGTCAATGGCACTATTAATGCAACGATACAGATTAAGGGCGTTACTGATTTGGCTGCGGCAGACATCTGGCTGTCCTACAACAACAGCGTGGTCGAGGTCAGCAACGTGACTGCTGGAGACCTGGGTACCATAACCGTCGCCATTGACAACCCCAATGGCGTTACCAAGATGAACCGGTTCTCAGCGACGGGTAATACTGGTGACTTCATCTTAGCCTATGTCACTCTGCAAGCTGTGGGAAGTGCCGGCGATACCAGTCCACTTGACCTGGATGTGAAAGCGCTGGTTGATGCCGACGGCGACCCCATCACTCATGCCACGGAGGACGGAGTGTTCACCATATTGTCACTCATGGAAGGTGATGTCACCCTTAACGGCTGCGTCTCCATCGCCGACGCCATGTTCATCGCCCAATATGCTTTTGGGCTTAGAACCCTTAATGCCGACCAGCTCACATGCGCTGACACCAATGACAGTGGCAGCGTGACCCTAGCAGACGCTATGCATGTTGCCCAGTGGCTGGTCGACCCCAATGGCTCTCTCGGTGTGCTGCTTCAGCCGTTATGGCAGTCGCCCGCTGACGATAGTATGCTTGTGCCACTGGCATGCTGAAACTCTGCAGCTAGGAGAGCCCCATCTGGGGCTCTCCTAGCTCTTTATTAATGATATTAGGAGGGAAGGATGGCATGATTAAAGATAAATTTATTAAGTTGAAAAAAGGTGGCGGGCTGTTTGTGGCTCTGGCGCTGCTCCTTATTATGGCTCTTCCCTTGCCAGCATCTGCTTTGGGCGACGGCACCGTGTTATCAATCTCCGATGCCAGTGCTGAAAATTGCAACACGGTGACAGTCCCCATCACCATAACGGATGTCAATAATCTAGGGTCGGCAGACATTACACTGCACTACGACAATAGCGTGGTCGAGGTCACCACTATAGCTGATGGAACTCTTCCGTTTTCGTTATTCCTTACGCAAATCAACAATGCGGCCGGGTGGGCAAGAATGGCCTATATCTCGTTCACGGCCGGGGGCGACACTGGTACCTTTATCCTTGCCTATGTCACACTCCACGCTGTGGGTAGTGCGGGTGAAACCAGTCCCCTCGACATCGTTGTCACTGAGATGGTTGACCCAGGGAGCACACCCATCGTCCACACTGTAGTCAATGGCACGTTTACGGTGGGCGGCGGAGCGCCCGATATCTCGGTCGACCCTACATCCAAGAACTTTGGCAGTGTCAATGTGGGCTCGTCAAGCGCAGCACAGACATTTACTGTGAGCAATGATGGCACTGCCGATTTGGAGGTAGAGACGATAACCATAACCGGAACCGGTGCGAGCCATTTCGCCATACAGAACGACCTCGTTTCAGGGCAAACCATAGCTCCAACTGGCTCACTTACCCTGGAGGTGGTATTCAGCCCCACATCCACAGGAAGCAAGACAGCTAACCTGAGGATCCCTTCAAACGACCCTGATGAAGATCCGCTCAACGTCTCCCTGCAGGGCACGGGGGTAGCAGCAGCGTGCAATAATGGAAGCGCAAATATTGCCTTTGTACCGAACCCGATTGGCCCCGGTGGCGGAACGCTGCCCACAACGAATTCAGCATTCGATGCGTTTGCCTTCACAAACGTGTCCTTCGCCTCTGTGAGTGCTGCCACGCTAGCAAGCTATGACACGGTAGTCCTCATAAGCTGTGACCCACTGAATGACTTAAACAGTTCACAGAGAACGGACCTCATCGATTGGATTTCCAACGGAGGAAAGCTGATAATATATGACTCCGAGTGTGTTGAGGATACCGGGAATCCCACAAATGACTTTACATGGCTACCATGTGGATTTGAAAGCTACGGTCCTGGCGGCTGGGGTGCCACTGCAGACTCCGACCCCTGGGTGACCCTGGAGATTGTAGAAGACAATACGCTGTCCAGTAGCGATTCAGGGAGCCCATACTTCATAGATACAGAAATGATAGCCCACGACACGGATGGAGCGGGTGACATGAATGTCTTTCTCACCCGAGAATCCTGCTGGTGCGGAGATATGCTTGGGACCAATGCTATAGATGAAGAAGGACAAGAAATGTCTCCCGGAACTACCGGTTACGTCCATGCCTATAGCCACTATGACCAGGGACTAATAATCTACAATGGGCTGGACATTGATTGGATGGGGTCAAGTACTGATCCAACCCTTGACACTGGGACCAGCTATCTGGCAAAAATCTGGTTATTGGAACTTGAACAGCCTTGGGGAGAGACCTGTGGATTGCCATGCGGAGCTCGCATACAACCATTAGAATGTGATTTTGAAGCTTCGCCAAGAACGGGCTTGGCTCCGCTAGATGTTCAATTCACTGACTTAACGACGGGCACGCCTGACACATGGGAATGGAATTGGGACTTCGGCGATGGTGCAACTTCAACCGAGCAAAACCCAACTCATACCTACACAGCGGCTGGCAAATATACCGTTAGCCTGGAAGTGACCACCAGCTGGGATGAGTCCTGTACTGAAACTAAGGTTGCGTACATAACTGTCCGAGAGCTCCCGACGGAGGAAGAGGAGCCACCAAATCTGGTAGCCGCCTATCTCCTCGTCTCGCCCGAGCAAGTTCAGCCCAACCAGCAGGTGGAGATTTCCATCAACATCGGCAACGATGGTGGGACTGCCGGGACTCGCAGCATTGCCCTGTACATCAACGGCCACCTGGAGGACAGCCAGACGGTAAGCGTTTCCCCGGGTTCTGCCAAGAATGTAGTCTTTACAGTGACCAGGACAGCGCCGGGAACTTACCAGGTGATGCTGGAAGGAAATGTAGGACAGTTTACCGTGCTGGGCACAGCAGGCGGGCATTGGGCCGGTCCGCTGGGCACAGGCGGTATAATTGCTATTGTGGTATTTGTTATCGCACTGGTGCTAGCTCTGGTCTTCGTGCTGAGAAGAGAATAGAGATACAGAGCGTTAATGAAAGACCGAAGCAGGGGCGGCTTCCAGCCGCCCCTGCTGTTATATGCGACCACCCCTCAACGGAGGCATGAAGGAATCACTTCCTTCACAATGGAAACTTAGTGCGATCCGTAGGGGCGGGGCTTGTCCCCGCAGAGGTTGGTTTTAGGAGAATGCAAGACCTTCCGCTGAATACCCTGCCCGAAGGGCTGGCTCTGGCCCGTAGAGAACAGTTGGACTATGCCCGCCTTTCTCCAGATAATTGTCGCGACGAGGTAACCAAAGGAGATATTGCCTGCATGAGTATTAATTGATAGAATTAATTTCACCGGGTGGGCCCATGGCTATGGTGAAGTGCGGGTCGTAGATGCCGGCAATTGACAGCCAAATGGAGGGTTCGATGTAAGGAGGCTTACATGAAGAAGCTGGGGATTATCTTTACACTATGCCTTGTCCTAACCTTTCTGATTTTAGGAGCTACAGTCGCAGGAAGTGCCAGGGCAGATGACCGCGTCCTCGGGAAAGACAACGCTGGCAGTATGACCTTCACCCTCTACACCAGCGAATATGCCATAACCCAGGATAAGCAAGGCCTGGACGTTGTGCAAATGGAAGGCTTTTCTTCAACTACTTCTCCCGGCGACCCGATGCTCTTTCACAAAGTCTATAATATTGCCGTTCCGCCCGATATTGTCTGGTCAAGCTTGAAATTGAACATAGTCTCGGCCGAAACCCGCATGCTTGAGGGGTCATATGATATCAGGCCAGCACCGCCTATCCTCCCTGGGACTAATGACACAGTGGTGGAGGAAGCTGTACAAAAGAAAGAGACCATAAACGACAGGAACATGGAGGTGTATGGAACCGATGCCGACTTTCCTGAAAGCTATTTGGAATTGCTACCCTACTCTCAGATGAGGAAGTGGAAGTATACCAGGGTGGACTTTACCCCCTTCCAGTATAACCCGGTATCCCGGAAGCTAACTCTGATAGAGAGCGTGACCATAGAGATAACCTATGAGCAATCTGGAATCAAGCCGCAAGCAAAGCTCATGAACGATACGGTGATGGACGATGTTGCTGCTCAAGTCTTCTTCAACTACCAGCAGGTCAAGAGTATGTACAGGCCAGGAGCAATAGTGGATGCCTCGTCTGTTACTTACGACTACGTAATCATCACCACCAATGCCATAGAGGCTAACAGCACCAAGCTTGCTTCTTTCATATCCCACAAGGAAAGCCAGGGACACAGCGTGCTGGTTATCACTGAGGACGAGTTCGGCGGCCTGGCCGGGCAGGCACCCAACCACAAAGCAGAGAAGATAAGGAAATGGCTGATAGACAACTATGCAGCTATGGGAATCGAATATGTATTACTGATTGGAGACCCTCACCCGTACGAGAGTGGGGAAGGCGATATCCCCATGAAGATGTGCCACCCAGAGATGAACCAAACCGAATATCCTGAGTGTGAACAAACGCCGACGGACTACTTCTATGCCGACCTTACCGGCAACTGGGACCATGATGGCGATGGATATTACGGAGAATGGACTGATGACTATCCTGTTTCCGGGGGCGTGGATTTTGCCCCAGAGGTCTACGTGGGCAGGATACCGGTATATGGCGCTGACTACAGCACTCTGGATAGTATATTGCAGAAGATAATTGACTATGAGACAGAGGCGAGCATCGACTGGCGGAAAAGCGCTCTGCTGCCCATGGGCTTTCAAGGTGAATATGGAGGTGAAAAGTACGATGGTGCTCCACTGGCCGAGCAAATGAGAGATGATTACCTGAATGCCGCTGGCTTCTCTTCATGGCGGATGTACCAGCAGGGCAATGACGCCTGCGGATTAGATTCCACTTATACCAGTGACGAGGAGCTGAGGGGCGGCACGGTAGTAAGAGACCGCTGGGCAGCCAGCGACTACGGAATTGCTTGCTGGTGGGGCCACGGCAGCCAGACCAGCACTTGGGTGGGCTACGATGGATGCTGGGATGATATATTATTCCAAAGCTCTTATTGCTCCTCACTGGACGATGACCACCCCTCCTTCACGTATCAATGTTCCTGCACGAACGGATATCCTGAACATAGTGACAACCTGCAATACGCCATCCTGAAACAAGGCGGCATCGGCACGGTGTCAGCAACCAGGGTTTCTTGGTTTAATTATGGTGTCGGATATGGTGAGTTCGATGGCAGCCCCACCAACTCGGGTATTGGCTATGAGTACGTAAGCAGATTGGTATCAGACAACCCGGCAGGACAGGCCTTATACTCCACAAAACAGAGCATGACCCCCGACGACCAGTGCTGGCTAATGAACTGGTACGACTTCAACCTCTATGGCGACCCCACAACAAGCCTGGCGTCACAGGGCGGTGAACCCGACATCACCGTTTCCCCCACCAGCTTCGAGGTGACCTTGCCTCCAGACACAACCCAGGACTACACCTTGACTATAGGCAATGACGGCGATGGCGAGCTTGCCTACACCATAAGCGATAGGACAACAGGCGGGGGCGGCCCGGGAGGATCTGAGAGCCTGCTTTTAGAGCCAGCCAGCATGATGCTGGAAGTCCCACTAGAAAGCAGCCCGGTTGAGCCAGAGAATAGCGGAGAGGCTCAGGCTGCCTGGCAGAACATAATGACCGAGGACTTCGAGGGCGCATTCCCAACTGGATTATGGGCGGCCTTTGATAATGACGGAGCTACAAATGGTGAGTATTACTGGGATGACGATGACTATAAACCACACGGGGGCTCCTGGAGTGCGTGGTGTGCTAACGGAGGAGTTGACGGTCTTGACCCAGAGTTTTACTATTATCCCAATAACATGAAATCCTGGATGGTCTACGGACCCTTTGACCTTAGCGATGCCACAGATGCTGAGCTAAACTTCTATTGTTGGCTCCAATCACAGACAACCCACGACTATTTATGGTGGGCGGCGTCCACCAATGGTAGCAATTTCTACGGCTGGGGCACCAGCGGAGACAGTGGGGGATGGGTAAGCCAGTCTTTCGACTTGACGACCGCTCCCACCCTGGGAAACCTTTGCGGCGAAGCTGAAGTATGGATAGCCTTCGTATTCACAAGCGACCACAGTATTTTTGATGAGGGTGCCTTCATAGACGATATCGAGTTGCGCAAATATGTAGGTTCTGCTAACACCCCACCAAACACTCCTTCCAACCCCTCGCCGACAAACCATGCCACTGATGTTTCCGTTAATGCTGACTTGAACTGGACAGGGGGTGACCCTGATGTGGAGGATACAGTGACCTATGATGTTTACTTAGACACCACGGGGGCAACCACTTTGGTTTTCAACAACCAGTCAGGAACTACTTACGACCCAGGAACCCTGAGCCATAACACTACATACTACTGGAAGATAGTTGCCACAGATAACCATACGGCATCGACAACCGGTCCCGTTTGGGATTTCACTACAGCAGCTGAGGACTGCCCCTGGCTCAGTGAAAACCTCACATCTGGCACCATTGGACCGGCTGCTTCACACAATATAACCGTTAGTATAAATACCACGGGCCTTGGCAGTAATTACACTGCCGAGATAGTTATTGCCAGCAACGACCCCGATGAGAACCCCATTACAGTGCCGGTAACCCTGCATGTGCGTCCGGAGCTGCCCGACCTGGTGGTGTCAAAGTCGATTGAGTTCTCGGGCGGCAACTTCACCGTTAGCTACAACGTAACCAACATTGGAAATGCCACGGCAAATGCCAGCACCACCTGCAAGTACCTCAATGGCACTCTTGAGGAAAGCCAGCCCTGCCCGGCATTGGGCCCGGGCGAGAGCTATAACAGCACATTTGACCCCGAGCCCTGCCCCTGCGGCGAAAGCCTCAATGTCACCGTCTGCGCTGACAACGATGATGTCGTTGCTGAGAGCAACGAGACCAACAACTGCGAGATAAACATAGTTGACTGCCCAGCCATGCCAGACCTGGTAATCACCGAAAAATCGGAGGAATGGGTTGATCCCGAAGCAAAGACCTATAACATAACCTACACCGTATCTAACCAGGGGTGCGTCGCGGCGGCTGCTAGCAACACCACCATCACCATTAACGGCACTGATGTCCTGGAAGACCCTGCGCCGGCGCTGGCCGCGGGTGCCAACTACAGCAACACCATAGGCCCGTTTACCATGTCGGGCAACAGCGCCAACATCACGGTCTGTGCCGACAATGGTGATGTGGTCGCCGAGAGCAACGAGACCAACAACTGTCAGACAAACGCCATTGGGCTTATGGAGGGTGACGCCACCCTTAATGGCTGCGTCTCCATCGCCGACGCCATGTTCATCGCCCAATATATCTTTGGGCTTAGAACCCTTAGTCCTGACCAGCTCGAATGCGCTGACGCCAACGACAATGGCAGCGTGACCATGGCAGACGCTATGCATGTTGCCCAGTGGGTATTTGACCCTGATGGGTCGCTCGGTGTCCTGACTAAGCCCTTATGGCAGTCGCCCGCTGATGATGATATGCTAGAGCCGGTGCCATGCTGAGAAACTATGTAGCCAGGAGAGCCTTTCTGGCTAGTATGATATTATATTACTTTTACTTACAAAACAGGCATGAATTTCTCTTACCTGGCTGGATGCACGACCCCAATCTCCTCTTCCCTGGCCGGAAATGAAATTTATACAAGATTATGGGCAATACTAGAAGGAGGAAAAAATGACATTGACCAGAGATAAATCATTGCGAAGGAGAATCAAGATACGCGCTGGGCTATCGGCGGTGCTGGCGTTGCTCCTTGTGGCCTGTCCCCTGGTGGTGCTGGCCGCCGACACCGCAGTATCAATCCCGGATGCCAGCGCCGAGCAGGGTACAGAGGTGACGGTCCCCATCACTATAACCGACATCACCAATCTGGGGGCAATAGACATCCGACTGCACTACGACAACAGTGTAGTCGAGGTCAGCAACGTGGCTGACGGAGACCTTGGCACTATAACCTATGCCATTGACAATCCCAATGGGGTTACCCTGATGAACTGGTTCTCGGCCACGGGGGAGACTGGCGACTTCACCTTCGCCAATGTTACCCTGCGAGCCGTGGGGGCTGGCGGCGCCGCCAGTTCTCTAGAACTCGAGGTCGAGGATATGGTAAATATAGCTGGAGACCCTATCTCCCACAGCGTGGACGAAGGCATATTTACAGCAGGGGTGACCGGGCAATATACACTAACCATTTCCAGCGCAGCCGGTGGCTCGGTGACCACCCCTGGTGAGGGAACTTTCAGCTATAGTGCTGCCGAGACTGTGGACCTGGTGGCTGAAGCTGGCGCTGGCTACCGGTTCGACGGCTGGACTGGCGATGTGGACACGGTGGCTGATGTTAATAAGGCCAGTACGACGATAACCATAGATACCGACAAAACGATCGCTGCTGCGTTCACTGAGATCCCAACCTCCGGTGGATTGAGCACAGCCTGGATAATTGCCATCATCGCCATCATCGTGGTGGCCATCGTGGTGGCCTTTGTCGCCAGGGCGCGAAGAAGGCAGGGCTAGGGCTGTGCAAAGCCAATGCCCGCCAAGACAGCGACAGAACCGCGGCTCGCAAAGGCGGGAGGAGAAGATACCTCGCTATATCAGGTATATTGACAAAATAAATTTCGCTGCTATAATAAGCCCAAATTATTCGGTGAATTACTAATTACCTATTGACAAAATAGAGCAATAGTTTTAAATTAGAAGGTAGGGTAGTAGGCCTGAGCCTAGTATTATGGCTTTTGGCGAGAAGTTTAGGTTTGTTTGAACGTTAATAATTGAATATTGTTAATATCATCTGACGATATCCACCTGTTATTCTGAGCCCCTACCTGTCGGGGCGAAGAATCGCAGAGATTCTTCGTAGTCCCGATGTACCAGGGCTCCTTAGAATGACAATGTTGAATAAAATGGAAAGGAGGTGATGTTTATGGCAAAGTCCCGGAGCGAATCCTCGCCGCTTCCCCTCTTAAGGTAGGACCTATTAAATCTCCCCCTGTAAGACTAAGAGGGGCAAGGCCTGCCCGCCGAACAAATTCTTTGGCAGGCGGGGGAGTTATGAAGCTGACCCATGGATTCGCCGAGGGGAAGAGAACAATGCCTGGCCCGGGCATAAAGCCTTACCGGATTTCTTCGCCCTTGAAAGGAGAGGATTAAGGTGAGGGTTGAAAGGGCAGCCTGATAATGAGGCAGGCTTAAAATTTGGGTTTACTGAAGAAAAAATGTTTCCAATAACTCGAGCCTGGAGTGGTCGACCCCGGGCGAGAGTGAAGATAAGTTGGATACCTATAAAGGAGGAAATATAATGACTAAAACAAGAGCATGGCCAGTGCGGGTGATGTATATGCTCATCGCTGCGGCACTGGTCATCAGTTTGATAATCGTAGCAGCGCCCGCCCAGAAGGTAGCTGCTGACCCCGGTCTCAGCGAGTGGGACAGGGTCCCTACCCCGGCCATGATGGACGACTGGGTCCTGGCGCCGAACTTTATGATCACAGGCTTCGACGCGGGCGCGGGTGCCAGCTATGTCATTGGCCTAGGCTACGAAGACAATGACCTGACAGAAGGCCTCAAATATCAACTACTGAAGTCCACCGACGGTGCTGCCACCTGGAAGAGCATCACCAGTGGGCTGGTAGACGAGGTTGTCGAGCAGGACCTTGGCGATGACATTGACGACATTACGCTGGTGAGTGTCGCCTGCGACCGTGCCGACCCAAGCTTCCTGGCTGTGGCCCTTGTGGTAACCATGGGTACACCGAGTACCGCGGATGACGAGTTGCACGTCTTCATCTCCAATGACGGCGGCACGACCTTCCGGGACACGGGCGAAGTTCACTCCACTCTCACTGCAGGCACCGTCCTCAAGTTCGTGGTCTCTGCGGAACTGGACGGCATGCGCAACATCGCTATCGGCGGCACCAACTCTGCCGGGGATACTGCCCTGCTTTTCCGCTGCCTGGCTATTGGAGATGTAGGGACCGGCTGGGAGAGTGCTAAATATGATGGCTGGGATGACGATGGTGACTTCACTTCGAAAGCCGTTGTCTACATAAGTTTCGCGCCCAGTTGGGCCACGGACAATACCGTCCTGGTCCTTACTGTTCCCAGTACCGGTGACAATGTGCACCTCCAGTCCGGCACTTGGGGAACGATCGAAGCCTGGAACGAAGAGGCAGGCTTTGCGGAGGCCGTAGCCATACTTACTGTTACTGCGGTTGTACCCGTCTACCCAGGGGTAGCGGGCATAAACACGCCCCTGGACTACTCCGGCCAGGACGCCGGACAGAGATACGTCTGGGTGAACGTGAACTACTTTGATGGTAGTAGTACGGAAGTAGGCGAGATATTCCGGGTGAAAAACAAGTCCGTTGTATCCGTCGATCAGCAGATTGAGGGCATGCCCTGGCTGACCAATGTGTCCTACTTTGGGTACATAAGCGAGGGTAAGGCTATTGCCAGCCTGTCTGGCAATGGAACTGGAGCGCCTACAGTGTGCTGCACGGGCGTCGACGTTTATCGCAATGACTCCATCACCGACATGAATATCTGCTGCCTGCCCTGGGACGCGGCGTGCAAGCCGCCGACCGGGAGAGGGCCCGCAGTGGTGGTATTCTACGCAGGTCCCGACATGGCTTATGCCGTTACCCTACTCGGCGGCGAGTGTCAAGAGAGCGCCTGGTCGGTAAGCTTCGACGACGGAGATACCTGGAACCAGCTCAGCCTGGTCAATACCTGGATTGATTACCTGTCGGATGTCGCCGTATCGCCCGACTGCAACAAGACCATGCTGGTCAGTGTTAATTTAGAGTGTGGTTGCGCGTGCGACAGCGTCTGGCTCCATGCTGACACCCTTCCCGAAGCTGAGTTATACAGCGGCCAGTGGCTGAGGACCTGGTGCGGCAACCTGACGGGCGTTAACTCAGGAGACTATCCGTACTATGCGGAGCGTGGCCTGCTCAGACTGGCTCCCGAGGAAACAACCGGCGACACCGTGTATCTCGTTGACCGCATGAGCAGCACCATATACTGGAATGAGCTGGAAACCCTGGCTTGCTGGAAAAAGAGAAGCTCCACTTCCATAATAAGCAGCATCGTTGACCTGGCAGTGAAAGATGAGAGCACCATCTACGCTCTGAGCGCAGGTGGCGCCGTTGCTGTGTCCGATGACCACGGCGCTGCTCCTAGCTGGGAAGAGGCGGTAGACAGTGAAGTGACTAAGGGCTGGACCATAGCCGTTCATGGCGATGACGTACTTGTCGGCGGCCAGAATGGAGATGTTTCTCACTCCGCCGATGGCGGCGAGACCTTCACCGAGCTGGAGGATGTCGATACCTCAGGCTTAGTCACGGTGGCCTTTGACAGCTACTTCGACACCAATGACACGGTCTATGCTGCCATATTCAAGACTGGTTTGACGGGCGGCGGCGTCTACCGCTGGGTCATCGGCGAGAGCACCGCGTGGAGAGACCTCAAGGCTGAGCCAAATACCTACGACGCGACCGGTAGTGGACTCACCACAGACTCCAATACGCTTGCCTTTACCGGCCTGGTTCTGGACAACGCTGACGGCAACCCCATGAGCGGTGCCGACACCGGCGGCGTTCTCTATGCTAGCTATGTCACCATCATAGATAGCACGTACTACACCGGTGTGGCTCGCAATCTCAGGCCTGCTGCCGAACTATGCTGCGAGGAAGCTGACTGGGATTACCTGATTACGTCCAAGTATGCCGACTTTTACGATGCATTGTTCTTCATGATGCCGAAGGCACTGAAGATTTGTGGCTGCCTGACTCCAGACAGCAACAGCAAGCTCTTTGCCATTGGCGATGATATAGATTATTGGTACGACATGAGCGAGGCCGAATACGGCACAGTCTGGACCTTCGAGGACTGCTATGCCAAGGCAGCTCCGGAGCTCACATCTCCTGCCGACGGCGCAACCATTGATGCTGACCCCTGCACGTGTATCAACCTCGAGGTTATCCTCAGGTGGGATCGCCAGTGCGATGCCTGCTCCTATGACATCCAGGTCGCATTGGATGAAGATTTCACCGAAGTAGTATACGACATAGAGGATACTACAGTGCCCAAGGCAAAGGACCCCAGCTACGTCATCGACCGGGGAGGCCTTAACTGCGACAATGTTTACTACTGGCGGATCAGGTCTGCCGATGCCGAGACCGGTCAGATAATCCACAGCTGGTGGTCGGATCCGCGGATTTTCACGGTTGCCCCTGGTCCGGGTACCGGCGTTATATTGACGGCTCCGGATAACGGTGTCACCAACGTGCCCATAAAAAATATCGCCTTTACCTGGGAAATTATAGCGTCTGCCGACAACTTCAAGTGGGTGCTGTCCGAGAACGCCGACCTGTCCGCTCCTGTGGAAAGCAAGACCGGGCTGACGACCACAGCCTACACCTGCACCGTCACGCTCGACTACGACACCACCTATTACTGGCAGGTGACTGCTTACAAGAATGGCGCTGAAATAAGCGAGAGCAGCATTAGCACATTCACCACCAGGCCTGAGGAAGGAGAGCCATATGTACCATCAGAACCGACAACTCCGGCCTGGGTGTGGGTGGTTATCGCCATCGGCGCTGTCCTGGTGATTGTAGTAATAGTGCTCATCTTCAGGACACGGCGGGTATAAGCAAACCCCACCTGACCCTCTCTTAAGGGAGAGATAAAGGTGATTCCAGGAGGGGCGGCCACAAGCCGCCCCTCCCTCTTTCTCCCAACAATTACCACTCCTTCGAATAGCTAAGAAATCCTAAATCCCAAGCACCAAACTCCGAAATTAGTAGTCAGTAGTCAGTAGTCAGAATTCAGCATTCAGAAGATTCCCCTACTGGCTACTGGATTCTGTATACTTGTTACTACCACTATTTTTTGCATTTTGCCAGGATTTGTTTAGAGCTTAGAAATTAGAATTTGGAATTTAGCCATGGGGATTGCCACGTCCCGATAAATCGAGACTCGCAATGACACATAATATAAAGAAAACCAGACTTGACACTTTTTTTACCTGAGCGGCATTTTCGTCTATAATAATAAGAGATGAGTCAACTGCAATTGCTATTTCGACTGTTGACCGTTCTTGCCGTCTGCCTGATAGCCATGGCCTTGCCGGCTACGCCCGCACAAGGCCAGTGTGGGGGCCCCGCAATCGACCTTTCCCCCGGCTCCGGAGACCCCGGAACGGAGGTTGCAGTCTATGGCCAGCGCTTTGATGCCGCCAGATATATTGACCTTTATTATGACGGGACGATAGTAGCCACAGGCAGGACCGACATCAGGGGAACTTTCACCATCATCTTCACCGTTCCTGAATGTTACATGGGAGCCCACAAGGTACTCGCTGACGCAGGCACTGACCAAGCAGAGGCTCACTTCACCGCCAGGCCGGGGTTAATAGTAACCCCTGAAAAAGGCCCTGTAGGCACCACGGTTAACGTGACAGGACAGGGATTTGCCAGGAATGAAAGGGGCATTGAGCTGAGGTATTACACGAACCACAGCTATACAACGATAGAAGCCAATATCAGGGCGAATACCAGAGGCACTTGGGAGACGACTTTCCAGATTCCCGAATCCAGCAAGGGAGAACACAAGATAGACGCCGAGTCTGCTGGGAGCACGCTTTACCCGGTCGAGTATGCCATCTTCGAAGTAACCCCGGACATAAACATAGACAAATCATCAACCATTGTGGGCGATACCGTAACGATAACAGCCAGCAGATTTGCTGGTCATGAGAGGGGAATCAGGATATTGTTCGCTGGCCAGGAAGTGGTCACAGACATCACGGCCGACTCCAAAGGTGAATGGGAGGCAAGCTTCGAGGTGCCCGAGATGCCCAAAGGCGAGTATAGCATCACCGTCGAGGGAGAGCAGACCAAGAAAGCAGACATCGGCGAACTCAGCTTCGAGATAGAGCCTGGCATCGTGTTGTCCTCCGCCGAAGGACATGTGGGCATGGACCTGACTATCACTGGCCGCGGATTCGATGCCGGCGAAGATACGAACATCATGTACGAGGATAGCCAGGTGACAACAGCTACGACCAACGATCAAGGCAGCTTCGAGGCAAGTTTCCCTGTGCCCGAAAGCAAACATGGCGAGCGACTGGTGACGGCTGTGGTTATCGGGGAGACCAACTCCACCGCTGACCTGGTGAACAGTGTCACCGCCATCTTCACCATCGAATCAATGGCGCCGGAGACACCGGAACTCATTTCACCGCCCGACGAGGCCAAGGTGGGGCTCACAGGCAGGGTGACACCGACATTTGACTGGTCGGAGGTATCCGATGACAGTGGAGTGTACTACCATCTGCAAATAGCGACCAGCGACGAAGTCACCGCCAACGGAGAATTCGTTGAGCCCGTGATTTCGATTACAGATTTGACCGAAACAAGCTACACCATAGAGGAAGTAGACGCGCTGCCTTATGGCACTTACTACTGGAGTGTGCAAGCCGTGGACGGCGCGGAAAACGAGAGCATCTGGAGCGCAGCGTATTCCCTCCGAGTTGGACGCTTGCCTAGGGGGGGGCTCATTGCCGTCATAGCCGTGGCAGTGGTGCTGTTCATCGTCCTAATCCGCTTTCTTGTAAGGAGAAGAATATATTACTACTAAAAGAGCGTCCAAGCTCCCCTCTTAAGGTAAGAGAGGCCACGCCTGCCCGCCGAACGAATTCTTTGGCAGGCGGGGGAGTTATGAATGAACTCACCTGCTCAAATCCATGAGATTCTTCGTCCCGACAAGCTGGGGCTCAGAATGACAAATAATGGCAAACAAGGAATGGGTAGGAGAGGTGTTGGCTGGCTACTGACTACTGACTACTAAACACCTATTTTAGATATTAGGATTTCTGATTTGGCCCTACGTAGAGCAGCATTTTATATGCCGCCTCTCTTTTCACAGCTGTGGGTGCTGCAATTTACTTTCGGGAGCGTTTTCTTTTATAATAGCGGCATGTTCTTGAAATTCTTATATATTGTGTTCCTTATTATCTTTTTTTATCTTAATGTCGCATTCACTGCTGTTGTGTCATTTTTGAAGGTTACTTTCTTTGGCTTGTGATATTTGAAGAGAGAAGCGAGCCGAAGGCTGCGACGGGACTGCCAGGGTTTGCTAGCAGTGATATATTCCAACTTCTGCCCTTCGTGAACTCCTCCAGACTACTGCACCAAACAAAAAGCTAAGAGGCTATCGCCTATGCCCAAGAAATCATTTCCTTATTGTGAAGATAAGTCGCTTCGATAAGGAAAACTTTGATTCCCCTCATCAAAGCTCTAATGACCAAAACACGAGGGTTTTTAATTTAGGACATTGAAATTTCGAATTTGTTTAGAGATTAGAAATTAGGATTTAGGATTTAGCTGTGGGGATTGCCACGCCCCGATAAATCGGGACTCGCAATGACAACCCATTGGAGATTTTTCCAGCAAATCTGCCTCAAAAGTGTCAAGGCACTTACTTTTTAGCGGCATTTTCGGTTATAATAGCAAGAGATTAATCAAATGCGATTACTATCTCGACTGCTGGTAATTATCGTCATCTCCCTTGTAGCCATCGCCCAAATGGCCGTGCCGGCGCAAGCCGAGGAAGAACCTTACATCACGCTTTCCCCCAGCCGGGGAGTCCCGGCAACAGAGATTACCATCCGCGGCTATCATTTTCTGACTAATGAGTGGGTTGATATCTATTATTATCTGGACACCACTGACAGAATCCGCGTGGCCGAAGTCAAGGCCACTAGCGCGGCAGTAAGTTTCACGGCCACCTTCGAAATTCCCGAAAGCTGCAAGGGACGCTATAACGTACTCGCCGCCGGGGATAAGGGCAACTCTGCCTACGCTACGTTTACCGTCAAGCCGGGGTTGACGGTAAGCCCTGAAGAAGGACCTGTGGGCACCAATGTTACCGTGGCAGGCAAGGGATTTGACAAGAACGAAGCGGATATCGAGCTGTATTTTAGCGATGAACTGGTAGCAGAGGATATCGAAGCCGATGCCAACGGTAATTGGAATACGAGTTTCCAGATTCCTTCTTCCAGCAAGGGAAACCATGAAATAGACGCCCAGGGTGACGATAGCCACCTTTATGAGGTTGAGGATGCCATCTTCGAAGTAACGCCGGGGATAAGCATAGATAAATCATCAGGCATGGTGGGCGATAACGTAACGGTGACGGGCACCGGATTTGTGGACGACGAGAGGGACATCGCCATATTCTTTGATGAAGAGGAAGTGGTCACGGAAATCAGGGCCGACGAGAGAGGTTACTGGGAGGAAAGCTTCGAGGTGCCCGAGATGACCACAGGTACATACAGCGTCACCGCCGAGGGAGAGTGGACTAAAGAAAGGGATATCGACGCGCTCAGCTTCGAGATAGAGACTGGCATCCTGTTGTCCCCCCACCAAGGACATGTGGGCATGAACCTGACCGTCACTGGCCGCGGATTTGCCACCGATGAAGATGTGAGCATCACATACGAGGATGAGGAGCTAGCGACAACTACAACCGACGACAAAGGCAGCTTCGAGGTGAGCTTTTCCGTGCCTGAGAGCCCACATGGCGAGCGCCAGGTGACAGCCACAGATGCTGACCAGAACATGGCCACGGCTAACTTCACCATGGAATCAACCCCCCCACCCATACCAGAACTCATTTCACCAGCCGACGGAGGCAGGGTGGGATTCGTGGGCAAGGTGACGCCGACCTTCGTATGGGAAGAGGTAGAGGACCCCAGTGGAGTTTACTATAGCCTGCAAATATCAACCAGTGACAATGTCACAGGCACGGGAGAATTCGCTGACCCCCTGGTCTCGAAAAATGTCTCAGTCGGACCTAACTATACCCTGGAGAAGACAGAGGCCCTGCCTTATGGCACCTACTACTGGATTGTGCAAGCCGTAGATAGAGCAGAGAACGCAGGCAACTGGACCGCGGTCTATTCCTTCCGAGCCGGGCTATTGCCTTTAGGGGCATTCATTGCTATCATAATCTCAATAGTGGTGCTCATCGGCGCCGCGGTTTACTTTTTCATAATAAGGAAAAGAACATATTACTAAAGGAACGTCATCGACACATGAAGAAAATCCTGAGCACTTAAGCACTAAGGAGGAATAAAGGTAAAGCAAGAAGGAGGGAAAAATGAAGTTAACAGTTATTGGGCTGGGACAGTGTGGCTGCCGGATTGCTGACCACTTTGCCAGGCTAAATTTCAAGGCGCGTGCTCAGCGCAAGGCAACCATAGCCCCCACTATCATTGCCGTGAATACAGACCAGGCAGACCTGACCGGGCTAAGGTTTATCAGAGACGACTACACGCACCGGGTACTCCTGGGGTTGCGCCAAACCCTGGGACACGGGGTAGGTAAGATAAACGAGCTGGGAGCTCAATTGGCCAAGGAGGATGGTGATAAGGTACTGGATGCCGTGAAAGCTACCCCACAGTTTTACGAGACACATGCCTTTCTTCTCATTGCTGGCACTGCCGGCGGCACGGGGTCGGGAGCACTGCCTATAATAGCCAGGGCAGTTAAGGATAGGTATCTCAGCAAGCCAGTTTATGCCCTGGCAATCTTGCCTTTTGAGCATGAGCAGACTACAGAGTCCAGAGCCGTATTCAACACCGCTACTTGCCTGAAATCCACTTATGATACAGTGGATGCCGTCTTTCTCGCTGATAACCAGAGGTATGTGAGAAAAGATGCCAGCCTCATCAGTAATATGGATAGAATAAACAGGATGATCGCCGAGCCCTTCTATGATTTGATGTGTGCTGGTGAGGTAACTAAGGCCAAATACGTAGGTTCGCGGACGATAGATGCCGGGGACATAATCGCCAGCCTGGAGGGATGGACCACTATTGGCCTGGGGAGAACTGAGCTTCCTTCATTCCGTTTCCCCTGGGAGATAAGGAAGAAAGGTTTTCGTGAGAAAGCTCTGGAAAGCTTCAGAGGGACGCAAGCCTTAGACGCCACTATCTCCGACCTTTCCATCACTTGTGACCCTCAGGATGCCAGCAAAGCTATATATATCATATCTGGTCCGGAAAGAGAGCTAAATATGGACATGGTCAAGAGCGTTAGCGATTACATCAAGGAGCTGGCATCCAACGCCCTGATTCGAGGCGGCGATTTTCCCGGAGAAAAACACTTTGTCGACGTTACCTTGATATTGTCCCAGTTATCCTTTGTGCCCAGGATAAAAGACTTCTACGAGCAAGCCACGCAGTATGCCAAAGAGTATAAGGGACAGCTAGAGCAAACTAAGAAGCGGATTGAATCCCTGGCTGAGTTAAGCAAAGACTTGCCTAGCTTGGAATGAAGTCGGGGCACAAGCCCCTACCATCGTTCCCTCTCCCTCGACGGGAGAGGGTGTGGGTGATGGTGAACAAAGCGAGGGCAGCATTTCATATGCCGCCTCTTTCTTCAATTGTGAAGGAAAGGATTCCTTCACGCCTCGAAAAAAATTAAAATGCAAAATCCAAAAATACTTATACCTTTGCTTGCACCCTTGTTCAATTAAATCGGGGCATTTTTTATTTACCGTTGCTCTGTCATTTCGCATTTTTATTTTTACTTTTGCATTTCAGAACCTGCCTAGCTTTCCCTGAGCCAACCTTTTGCTTCCCTGGGGCTAAGACCTCTAGCAGCCTGAACCACCAGAGCCAGACTCACGAGAAAATCATCATGTCCCTCCTGAGGGTTAACGTAAAAATTCATCGTTTGGTTCGGGCGATATTGCGCCCTAGCTCTTTCCAACTCAAAGAGGGTCTCTTTATACTCTCGGGAGCCATCCTGCTTATAGAGTTTAAGCCTCCCGGAATTGACAAGGGACAATAGCTCAAAGCCCATGTCGGATTTGCTCCTTGAGGTAATGACGAATGGGATGACCCTGCTTCCCAGTTCCTTTCTGAGAAAGCCAGCTACAGGCTGACCAATGCCGGTGGCGTCCACCACTATCCTGTGGCAGTTCCAGACATTCCTAAGGATATCCGTCATCTGGGTATAAAGCTGGCTGTGTGGCGTTCCCGTCCACTGGTATTGTTCTACAACTTTCAAAAGTGGCTGCGCTGGGTTAGTGACATCCACCTCGGCAATGGTGATTACTGTGGAATCACATCCTCTTCCCCTATTATTGACAGGAGCATCCCTTCCTGTCATTTCCTGCTCATGTTCCCCGGCCAAATCTACGCCAGCGATATACGTCCTCTTCCCTTCAGGACACGCTTGCCTATGGTGCTCTCCCAGCAACAGAGCTATCTGCTGTCGTGATAGGAAGCCCCCGCCTTGGGTGATAGCTAATAAAGCATATTGAGTCCTGAACAGGGGATGCTCTTCGCCTAATCTTTGCCGCTCTGTCTGGACGAACTTGACATAGTCAGAATTGTACTGGCCGACCTCCTGCCAATCGTATCTAAAGTGGCGCTTAATGCCGTCCTTTCTTTCCAATTCCAGGTTAGCTTGCTTTACCTCTTCCAGCAAGGTGCTATCATCCCATGTAGTGCCATAAAGAATCGTAGTCACGTTGGTAGCCGAACCCATGGGGCGGAATTCCTTGTTGTACTTTTCCTTGCTGACATCTTGCGATTCATCAATCTCCAGAAGTATGTCAGCGCTGTGTCCCACCACTGAAGACGAGCCCTCAGCCGACAGAAAGATGGCTTCGGCGTTGCCGAGCTGAACGATATAGCCCATCTGGAGACGATAAACGCCATCAAAACCAAATTCATCCAACCTCTGTTTCAACCTTTCCATAGATATAATGGTTTGAGGCTTAAAGGTTGGTGAGCATTTTATAAGATTGCCTCCCCTGGCCATATATAGCGTTAACAGCAGGACTTCTAGATGCGCTGAAAGCTCGTTTTTGCCCCCTTGCCTGGCAATCTCCACAGAAAAGGTTAGTCCCATTCCTTTCTGGATAGAGTCCATAGCCGCCCGGGCCACTTCCAGTTGATAAGGTCTTAGCTTCATAAGAATAGTGGTAGTAACAAGAATACAGAATCCAGTAGCCAGTAGGAGAATCTTCTGAATACTGGCTACTATTTCTTGAATTTAGTGCTTAGGATTTAAGCTGTAGCGTGCTCACTTACTGGCTGCTTTAATTCCGATACCTATCCCTAATGGCACAGCGACTTCGGTCAAGACTTTCTGGATGGCTTCCTTGAGAGACTTCTTCTGCTCTTTGGTAATTTGATACCGGGTCCTTACCAGACGAGCTATGATATTGGCTGCCTCGAAGTGCAGGTCAATTCGCTCCGGCTGCTCTTCCAAAAGTTCCTTGAGCTTTACTCTGAGAAGGGCAATCTCCTCGTCGATTCCTTCGACATGAGAAGCTTCCTCCATCTCCAGCTTTTCCGCCTCATCCAGAGCCCGGCTATAGAAACCCCGTGGGCTACCCTTTCTCTTGCCTTTTCCTTCTGTTGCCATAACACGTACGGGGCCTCCGAAAATTCGCAGATTTTTTTGGGTTTTCTGCCGATGCTTTGACCAAGCCATAGACGAGGACATGAGCTGCTAAGTTGTAATCCTGCTTCTGAAGGGCCGCCGGCAATAGCTTCAAACTCAACCTACTTTCCTTATTGAACCCTTATCGCCTATTTAACGAAGCTGAATTGTAGCACAGGTGTTCTAAGGGGGCAAAGGGGTTTTGTCACCTCAAAAGGCAATCTTCAGAAATGACGCTATTATCCAGCCGAGAGCAGCACATATCGGAAAGGTTAAAACCCAGGCCAATACGATATTTCTGGTTACCCCCCACCTTACTGCGGAAAGACGTTTCGTGGCGCCCACACCCATTGTAGCTGCAGTGGCACAATGAGTGGTGCTTACGGGAATGCCCAAGCGCGAAGCTATCTCAATAACCGTAGCCGCTGAGGCCTGCGTAGCAAAACCATGAATAGGTTGTAAAGCAGTTATCTTTACCCCCACGGTTTGAATGACTCGCCAGCCGCCCAGAGCGATGCCCGAGCTAATAGATAAAGCGGATATGATTATTACCCACCACGGGATATTATCCCATAGACCACCCTGCCCGGTATAAATCACCAGGGCGAAGGTGATAATACCTATGGGCATCTGACCGTCATTTTTGCCGTGGCTGTAAGCCAGGAAAGCGGTAGTAAGCCATTGCAGACGGCTGAATATAACCCTCATCCTGGCAGGGGCGCTTCGGCGAAATGCCCAGAGCAGGACAACCATAAGAGCAAAGCCACCGATGAAACCCAGGGCAGGAGCAATAGCCACTGATGCCCCGATCCGTTCCAGGACATCCCATTTTACTACCCCCCAGCCCATCACTGTTATTCCCGACGCTGCCAATCCGGTCACAAAGCTATGGCTGACGCTCACCGGCAGACCCAGGCGAGTAGCTATGCTTCCCCAGATGATAACCGTAGCCAAAGCAGCAATCAGTATCAAGAAAGCAGTAACCGGTGGTAAAGATAAGATTGTTGCGGGGTCTAAAATTTCCTTCCCGATGGTTATAGCTACTGCTTTGCCAGTAGCGGCACCGGCGAAATTACAAAAGGCAGCCAGTATTATAGCGTTTCGAGGAGATATAGCCCGAGAACCAATGGAAGCAGCAACACTATTGGCAGCATCGTTAAAACCATTAACCACACCGAAGCCGATGGCTGCCGCAATTACTACAATCAGCAGAACGAGCTCAGGCATGCTTCAATACTATACCCTCAAGGACATTGGCGACATCTTCGCCCCGGTCGGTGGCGTTTTCCAGGTGCTCATAGATTTCACGCCATTTAATTACATCGCATGCGTTAAGATGGCAGACTTCGAATAGCTCAGCCAGGGCAGCATGTTGCACGTCGTCGGCTTCGTTTTCCAGGGTATTGATTTGCACACACTGCTTTAAAATCCATGTATACTGGTCGCGGCGGCGCAAACGAGGTATTACTTCGTTCAATTTGCGGGCCATCTTAAGCACGATTCGGGCTAGTTCTCGGGCCCTCTCCGTGGGTTGAGTAATACCATAAAGAAAGGTTGTTCTGCCCGCAGCCTCGATGAAATCCATTACATCGTCCAGGCTATGGACGAGCTGCGTAATATCCTCTCTGTCAATGGGTGTCACAAAGGTGCGATGCAGTCGGGCTATTATTTCGTGCGTTATGACGTCGCCTCCATGTTCTAACTCCTTAAGCTCTTTTGCTTTTGCCTCCACGTTTTCGTAGTTGTCAAAGAGGTCAACCAGCTTTTCTGCAGCAGTGACTAGATTAGCCGTCTCTTGTTCGAACATGTCGTAGAACTCCATATCTCTAGGGATGAATGAAAACTTAGCCAAAGTGCACCTCCTCTGCCGTACCAGATAAGGGGATAGGCAAGCGAGAGTATTCCTCTAGACCCTCTTTGCTTGGAGAAAGCAATATCAGCAGAATCAATCTATTCGTGATAGCAACAATATGAGAAACAATGCAGGAATGCAAAACCCAGCTCTTCTTATTTCGACACTGGTCAATACATACTTCCCGTCCCAAAGTTTTCTTCAGCTACGTCCCGCATTATAGCATACCATAAGGAATTTCTACTGTGCCCTGTACTCACTCATGTGATTTTGTGTTTTGGCCCCAACGCCGTTACTTGAACCTTCTCACCTGAAAGCGATAGAGCTTAATCGGCTCGCCGGCTGATATCCCCGCCTTGAGCCGACAAATAGCAATTTGTTCCTCAACGCTGTCTACGCCTTCCAGGTCAGGCAGCAAAAGTCCCTTTTTCCAATCACTCTCCACGATAACGCCATATTTCTTGTGGTCAAGTTGGCTGGTATCCGTGACTGGCTCAGGCCTAGTAAGGATATCTACGCTATATTCCAGGTCATCAAGCTCAGAAGCAGTCACCGGGGGAAAGCGAGGGTCTCTGGTAGATGAGCTAATAGCACTGGCAATGATTTCCTCAGCCACATTATCCTTAGTTGGCTCAAAGGTGCCAATACATCCTCTTAATTGCCCCTGCTTATGAAGAGAAACAAAAACTCCCGCACTCTCTCTCATTTCCGGCGTTAATTCCCCTGGCTCGGGCGTTTTACCCTCCCGGATATAGCTTTCCACAGTATTCTTAGCCAGTTCTACCACAGGATGAAGTTCCCTTGCCATAAAGCACCTCCCTCACGTCCGGAAATTAAGCTCAGCTCCGCAGAATTTACACCTCGAGCCATCTAACCCCACTACCTGAGTATCATAGCCAATGCGATGAACGACTGTTTTGCCACACGAATAACACACAGTATTTTCGTAATCGTGCCCTGGCACATTGCCCAGATAGACGAATTTCAGCCCCGCTTCTTTCCCAATCTTATATGCCCTCTCTAAAGTGGATATCGAGGTAGCCGACAGATGGTTAAATTCGCGCAGGGGATAGAAACGAGTCACGTGCCAGGGAGTAAGCTCGCCCAGGTTATCTCGAATCCAGGTAGCAATGTTCCTGAGCTGCTCCTCGTCATCGTTCATCGTAGGAATGACATTGGTCACCACCTCAACATGCATATGCCATTTCTCTTTAGCCCGCCTGGCGACGTCCAGAATGCCCTGCCACCGAGGAATCTTGGCTAGCTGCCGATAGAACCCGTCTGTGAAGCCCTTGACATCCACCCTCCAGGCATCGAGCCAGGGCCCTATGGTATCCAGAGCCTCAGGCGTGGCATAGCCATTGGTCACATACACAGTGTACAGATTATTTTCTTTAGCCAGCCTGGCTGAATCCAGGGTGTATTCAAACCAAATAGTGGGCTCATTGTAAGTCCAGGCAATGCCCTGGCAATTATATCTCTTGGCTAGCTCTATCTCCCTTTCCGGGAGCACTTGTTGGGAACCTCGCGGGATATCCACGCAGGAAATCTCCCAGTTCTGGCATCCCTTGCAGTGGAAATTGCATCCCCAGGTGCCTAAAGAGAGGGCATAGGTACCAGGAAAGAAATGAAATAGAGGTTTTTTCTCAATATGGTCGGCTGCCATTGAAGATACCTCAGCATAATTCATACTATACAGCTTGCCATCCCGGTTGATGCGCATACGACAGACTCCAAGCTTACCGGGATTAATAAGGCACCTCCACTGGCAAACACGACACCTCACCCTACCACCAGGGAGTGTCTCATAGAGCATCGCCTCCCTTTCCATCCCTTATCATTATACCACCAAGGACTACCCCGATATAGCTCCGAGACTATCTACCAGCGGTGTGATAAGGGACAAGCCCCGACCCCACATTAGTGAAAATCCTAAATCCCAAGCACCAAATCCTAAACAATATCAAAGCCCAAAATACCAATGAACAAAACAGTTTAGAGATTTGAATTTTGATATTTGGATTTGTTTAGAGCTTGGATTGTGGGATTTGGAATTTAGCTCTTGGCGGGGAATAAATCCCCGCCCACAACCTAGGACTGCTCCCGATACACCTTGCTCAGGTCGGGAATACCCAGGGGACTGAGTTCATAGTCTTTGACATAGGGCTCCACCAAGATATAGTTGGTGCCATGGAACAGGGGGAGGCAAGGGGCATCATCAACTACCAGTTGCTCAGCTTGTTGGTACATAGCCAGGCGGATAGCCCCATCCTGTTCTATAGCTGCTTGATCAAGTAAAGCGTCCAGGGTGGGGTTGCTGTATTCGGAGATATTAACTTCGCTTCCGGTATAGAACAGAATGTCCAGAAAATTATGCGGGTCGGGGTAGTCAGCTATCCAACCCATTACAAACATATCATCCTTCTCTTGCTTCAGGTTATAAATGAAGTTCTCTGGTTCCAGTTGCCGCACCGAGATTTCCACGCCGAGGTTTTGTTGCCATTCCTGGATGATGGCGCCTAGATAACTGGGAATGCTATTGCCATAGCCATCAACAGTCAGGGTGATAGGGGGCAAGTTCGAGGCATCCCCATATCTCGAAGCGGCGATGAACTCTTTCGCCTTTTCCACATCGTAGTCCAGTCCTTCGAGAGCTTCGTTATAGCCGGGCATGCCCGGCGGTAAAATACCATCAGCTATATTTACCATGTCCCTCAATATCACCTCGGCAATATGCTCTTTATCCACAGCATGACAGAAAGCAAGACGGACGTTAACGTCGTCGAAGGGAGGTTGGGCAGTGTTGAAGCCAATATAATAAAGACTAAGCTCGGGGGTTACGGCTAACTCGGTATAAAACGGGCCAGTCTCATCACTCACTCGGTCAATGTAGGCCAAGTAAACAGAAACGACATCAATTTGCCCTGTCTCATACAGGGTCATGGGCACATCAGACAGAAGATAGACGACCTGTTCCAGTTTAGCCGGCTCGCCGTAATAAATTTGGCTGCGCTCCAAAATCAACCGCTGCCCTTCTTGCCATTCCTTTAGCTTAAATGGTCCTGTCCCGTTTGGCTCCTGCCACCAGTTTTTCTCGGATTCCACATTAGCCCTATCAACCACAAAGGCGGTGGGATAAGCCAGCTTGCTCAAGAAGTAAGCCTTGGGAGCATCAATGGTAACCCGAAGAGTATAGTCACCAATAACTTCGACCCCTGAGATTTCTCCCGTTTCTCCCGCCAGCATATCCTTGGCGCCAACGATATCACCCAAATACGTAGCTGCTGTGCCAGATTCGGTGTCAGGGTCGCAAGCTCGCTCCCAAGAGTATTTGAAATCGGCAGCTTTGACCTCTCCACCGTCATGAAATTTCACTCCCTGCCGCAGGTAAAAGGTATACGTTTTGCCATCGGGGCTTGTCTCCCAGTTCTCAGCAATATCAGGCACTATATTCAGCTCATGGTCAAGGCGAACCAAGCCAGAGAAGATATGCATGACGTAGGTATGAGAAGACATGTCGGCAGAAATCGCCGGGTCAAGCGTTATGGGACCGACATCCCAGAGGCGGAGGACGCCTTCGCCATCCCACCAAGAATAACAACCAGTCGAAGGTGAAACCAATAAAGCCGACAAAAGAAGAGATAATAAAGCAAGCTGCCAAATTCTTTTCACTGGTCACCTTCCGCAAAAAGAGACTGTAACGCTGCAAACAATTGAGAAGGCCCTTGACAACTCCCTGCCAGCTTCTCGAAAGGGCACAAGTCTGTGCCATCATAGTTAGAGATATAAGGAACTGTGCTCTTACTACTAATGGTCAACCCATTCCCTTCCAGCATATCAAGCGCTCCCCGGCTTACTATGCCAGCATACACCGAGATTATCCGGGCCTGAAGGCAAAGCATAGCTACAGCCAAGCCCACGATGCGGTCAGCTAGTGCAGCATTATGTAAACTTATCCCCATACTTTGGACAGCCTGGAAAAAGGGGGCTACTCCCCGCTCTCTGGAGTTGAAAAGAACTTGCCCTCCCTTCACTATAACGAGATTCCATTTCTCCTCCTCCAAAAGAGAGCGAGCCAACTCAATATCTTCCATGTTACTCCATATAGCGTTGTAAATAATTGCGCATAAACACTCGAGATTAAATCCTAAATTCTAAGCACGAAATCCTAAACAATATCGAATTTCGAAAATCAAAATGACAACTCAAAACGCAAAATTTTTAACCTTTGCCTTGTCATTTCGTATTTTTATTTTTGCACTTTTAGCTGGTATTTCGTGTTGCCTAAGTCAAGTTTTTGGGCAGTTCTTATTTGAATCAGACTGTCCGTACCATTGATCTTGCCCAGTATATCGGGAGAGCTGACGCTGGCAAATTTCCCTACGGGCTTGCTCTGAGCAACCAAGTCCAACGATGCCTTGTCAATAGCTACCACGTCTGTGGAGGCGAGGATGCCAATATCGGGGACTACTGACAAACCCGACGGCGTAGCGCAGTCACACAACGGCGTTACATCCTGGACGAAATTGATGAAAACTACTTTGGAGTGAAATCGGCTTAGCACCCCGGCGGCAGCGTGAGCCAGATAAACCTGAAACACCTCTTTAGCCTGGGGAGGCAAGGAGAAAACACCCTCTGAACAAGTATAAAGACAATTATTGCAATTCATGCATTTTTCCTCATCACGCACCATTTTCTCCTCAAGTAAAGACAAGGCTTCGAAGGCACAAGCTTCAACGCATTGTCCACAACCCGTGCACTTAGAGAGATCGATGACACCACGATTTACCCTATGCTGAGCAGCCTTCGACTCCTTGGTAACACAGCCCATAGCCACATTCTTGATAGAGCCGCCAAAGCCAGATAGTTCATGCCCCTTCAGATGAGAAAGCACTATCATAGAGTCGGCATCGAAAACCTCCCTGGCTATCTTTACTTTATCTAAAGAGCAATCAGAAACCCGCCTGGGGGTATCCACCCACTCGCCATCATAGCCCTGCTCCCCATCAGCGATAATGACAGGCGCTCCCAACGATTCCTCAGTGAAGCCATTGAAGGCTGCTGTCGCCAGGTATTGGCTGGCAGTGAATCTCCCCGCGGGATAAAGAGTAGTGGTATCCGTGACGAATGGCTTAGCTCCAGCTTCTTTAATCAAATCACATACCCGGCGTACTATCGGCGGGCGAAGGTAAGCGCTACCGCCATATTCCCCCATATGAACCTTCACCGCTACTGAATCACCCACCGAGACAACGTTGGCTACTCTGGAGAAAAGAGTCCTCAACCCTCTGAGGAAAGCCCTATCCGTATCATAGGGGAAAAAGAAAACCTCGCTCTTTTCGCCAGTCCTCATGATACTCACTTGCCCATTAAAACAAATTCTTTGCCTTCAGGCTTAAGTAACTTTTATCGCAGACTATGATATGGTCAAGGACATCAATGCCTACGATTTCTCCAGCTTTAGCCAACCGCTTGGTTAGCTCAATATCTTCTTTGGATGGCTCGGGGTCACCCGAAGGATGATTGTGCACAAAGATTACCGAAGCAGCGGAGGAAGAGACCGCTTCCTTAAACACTTCACGAGGGTGAACGATGCTCGTATCCAGGCTGCCTATAGAAACAGGCTTGCAATTTATTAACCTGTTTCTAGTATCTAAACAAATTACCCAAAAATGCTCCTTCTTCTTGCCTTTCAACCGGCTCCTCACCTCAGCAACCACATCCTCCGGGGACTTGAGCACCCGCTTTGGTTTCTCACCGACATCGACGTCCAGCCTCTTGCTCAATTCAAGGGCAGCTTTAATCTGAGCCGCCTTGGCTGGCCCAATACCTCTCGTCTGAGTCAACTCCTCCACAGAGGCATTAGCAACGCCTTTGAGACTACCAAACCTGCTTAACAGCTTCTGGCTAGTCATCATGACGGATTCACCTTTAATTCCTCGACCCAGGATTAAGGCTAAAATTTCCGGGGCGGAAAGAGCTTCGCTGCCCAGCTTAAATAACCTCTCCCTGGGACGTTCACCAAGAGGTAAATCGTGAACAGTAAAAGAGTCTCTCATGGCTTATCTTATATTGTTGATTTCCCAGATGCCTTTCGCCGGCCTCGCTCTTTCAGAGCCAGAGCACCCCACAAAGCCAGTGCTGTAGCTAATGCCGCCAACACGCCAATTAAGGCAGGATGTAGCCATGTCCTCTTCTGAGCTTGAGTTACCGGATTCGACAGTGCTCCTCGCCAAAGAGCATCAAGACCATCTATATCAAAACTATAAACCTCAGTCAAAGCTTCATCATAGGTACTACCCTGCTTCAAAATAGCCAATAATTCGAGCATCCTGTCTTGTCCATAATTATCCAGAAGGTACCCGACAAGGCTATAGCTTTGAGCATAGGAAAGGCAAGCTATTTCATAGTCAGCGGAAAAGGGGCTACACAGGCTGCGCACCGAAATAAGCTCATCTTCCAAAATAGCCTCTTCTAGGTAGGAGCGAAAAACAGGCTCAAGCTCACCCTCATTATACATAGCTAACCCTTCGTCAAGCCAGAGAGGAAGCTGTCCATAGGGGCTAAAAGTTGCCTGATGAACAACGAGATGTGTCAACTCGTGAAGCAAGGCCCTCTTGCCCCAATCAAGTTCGCTTGGTGAAATACCGATCGCAATCGTACTAAACTCAGTAAAGGCAACGCCGCCAGTCCATTCCTGAGGAAAAATCATAGCCCCCTGTAAATCACTAGTGGAGGCATAAATATATATCTTGATGGGCCTTTCCGGATATGTACCAATATCCTGGGTCAACCTGGCAAGCCCTTCCTCACAGACATCCATCAACTCTCGGGCGAAAGAATCCCCGCCTTCATACCAGAAAAGGGTCAACTCACTACCCTGAGGTACGGTGCTAGCCAAGCTTTGCCAAAGATAGCGCTTGTCATCGAACTGCATTACCTCGGGGGAC
>Ga0315538_1000244_pt1 | contig 36353 bp, 26 predicted proteins | sample SalMarSW160230MG_2_FD_203834 | JGI IMG/M metagenome (GOLD analysis project Ga0315538, IMG submission 203834) | Salt marsh sediment microbial communities from the Plum Island Ecosystem LTER, Massachusetts, United States - Salt Marsh Sediment SW1601-230 ...
GGATCGAGGCTGCCGGCGTGGCCATCGACGTTGCCCGAATGCGCGTCGAGGTCGAGGGCCGGGCGGTCGAGCTGACCGCCACCGAGTTCCAGCTTCTGACCGCCCTGGCCGGCCAGCCCGGCCGGGTCTTCACCCGAGCGCAACTGCTCGACGCCGTCCACGGCGTCGCCTTCGAGTCGTACGAGCGGGCAATCGACGCCCACATCAAGAACCTGCGCCGCAAGCTGGAGCCGGACCCGAGCCGGCCGCGCTACATCCTGACCGTCTACGGCGTGGGCTACCGCTTCGCCGAGGAGCCGGCGTGAGCCGCCGCAGCCGCCACGAGGGAGGGGGACGCGAGACCCGCTGGGGGCGGCGCTACCATCGCCACGGGCCCGGCCGGATGCACCGCCGCCCCCATGCCCGTCCCAGGTGGTGGCCCGCCACCGAGCCGTGGCCGCCGCAGGGCCCGCCGACCGGACGCCTTCGCCGTATGGTCATGATCAGGGTCGCCGTCGCCGTCGTGGCGTTCATCGTGCTGGCGGTGCTGGTGCCGCTGACCATTCTCTGGCTGGCCCTGCAGATGGCCGACATCGAATCCCCGGGCAAGGTCCTCACCGGCCTCGTCATCGCCTTCGTTCTGCTGGTCATGGTCGCAATGGCCTTCGGCGGCGCGCGGCGGATCGCCCTGCCGCTGGGGAACCTCATCGAGGCGGCGGGCCGGGTCGAGAACGGCGACTACTCCGTCAGAGTCGATGAACGCCACCGCGGGCCGTACGAGCTGCGGGCCCTGACGCGTGCCTTCAACGAGATGGCGGCCCGCCTGGAGACGGACGAGCAGCAGCGCCGGACGCTTCTGGCCGACGTGGGCCACGAGCTGCGGACGCCGCTGGCGGTGCTGCAGGGCCAGCTCGAGGCCATGGTGGACGGCGTTCACCCAGCCGACGAAACTCACCTGGCGGCGGCCCTGGAGGAGATACGGGTCATGGAGCAGCTGGTGGACGACCTGCGCACCCTGACCCTCGCCGAAGCCGGCACGCTGGCGCTGCACCGGGAGCCGACGGACATGGCGGTCCTGGTCCAGGACGCCGTCGCCGGCTTCGGAGGGCTGGCCCGCTCCGCGGACGTGAAGCTGCAGGTCGAGATGGCCGACGACCTCCCGTCGCTGGATCTCGACCCCATTCGGATCCGCCAGGTGCTGGGCAACCTGGTCTCCAACGCCCTGCGCTACGCGCCCCGGCACTCGACTGTTCGCATCATCGCCCACGGGGGCGCCCCGGCACGCCGGGTCGCCGTCTCGGTCGTCGACTCCGGCCCGGGCATCCCGCCGGAGCTGCTGCCGCATCTGTTCGAGCGCTTCGCCAAGTCGGCCGAATCGCGCGGCTCGGGCCTGGGGCTGGCCATCGCCCGCCGGCTGGTGGAGGCCCACGGCGGTTCCATCCGCGCCGAGCAGCCCACCGGAGGCGGCACGGCCATCGTCTTCGAGCTTCCGGTGACGCCCGCCTGAGGCAGTCGGAGGGGAGCGCGGGGGCTGGACGACGCACCGGGCCGCGGGTACCTTTCGGGCCTGGTTGCGTTCACTGGGCGGCAAGCGGGGATCGTCTCGACCAGGCTCGCCGGGACCGATGGCGTATCGCTCGAGACGGCCAAGTGGACGGCCGGCCTGGAACGGCTGAGGTTAGCTGCTTCTGCTTCGCCGGCGAGCTCGATCGACCTGCGAGAGGAAGTCGAGGCGGCGGATGCCGGCCCAGTTGGCCGAGTCGGGGTCCCAGGCCTCATCGGATCCCTCGAACGCGCCTCCGAGCGCAGTCCTGGTGATGGCATCGATCTCCGGGTGGCGGTGGAAGGCCTCCGGCACCAGGCGGCTGGATTCGGCCCTACGTTCGGCCGCCCCAGCTGACGCGCCGCTCGATGAGCTGCGGGCTCACCTGCTGGACGAGCTCAATGCCTTCGCCGTGGCGTTCGACCTGGACCTACTGATCGTCGAGAACGCGCTGGCGCTAGACCAGGCGGTGATCTTCCTGGCGGAGGCTGAAGCCGGGCCTCCGGCCGACCATCAGCTGGCCCGGCTATGCCACGCCGCGGACGTGCTGCTGCAGCCGAGCTGGGAGGAAGGATTCGGCCTGCCCATCCTGGAAGCGGCGATCAGGGACCCGCCCATCGTCTGCTCCGACCTGCCGAGCCTCCACGAGCCGGCCGGCGACGCGGCACAGTGCGTCCAGCCCGACGGCGGGCCCGAGGCCTTGGCCCAGGCGGTACTGGCGGCCATCGCCCGCGGGCCGTCGGCCGAGCTGGCCGCGCGGGTCCGCGAGTTCTACTCGTGGCCGACGGTCTACGCCCGCCACATCGCCCCGTTGCTGGAGCGGGCCGCCGGCTAGCTCGACTGGGGCGGCCAGCCCGGGGGAGGCTGCGGCGGCCGGCCGGCTTCGGTCTGGCCGGTGCCCTCGCCGCCACCCTCGACCCAGGCTGGGCCGGCATTCGCGGGGGGCGGGTAGGCGCCGGGGGGCGGGTAGGCGCCGGGGGGCGGGTAGGCGCCGGGGGGGGGGTAGGCGCCGGGCCAGGCAGGCGGATAGGCACCGAGCCAGGCGCGCGCCGGCGGGGGCGGGTAGGGCGGCGACGGGAAGAGACTGGGATCGTGGCGGGCACGCTGGCTCTCGTAGAGGGCAGCCAGCATGAAGACGCCGAAGGCCTGCCCCACGCCGCTGACGGCGGCGGAGATGCCCTGGGACAGCACCAGGCTGATGGAGTCCGAGCCCGCCAGCGGGACGGTTGCCATCCCGGAGACAAGCCCGAAGGCCATGGAAATCAGCATGGCCATGAGGGCCCAGCCGATCATGCGCAGGACGGCACCCTCGGACAGCCGCCAGCTCTCCTGCAAGCCCGAGATTGGGCCGGAGCCGTCGAAGATGGCCAGGGCGGCGAAAGCGACACGCACCAGGGCGTAGATGCCGAGGACGCCCGCAGGGAGCATGGCCAGGATGCCGAGCGCGGGAGCGGCCACGATGAGAACGGCCAGCACCAAGATGGCGACGAAGGCGACAAAGGCGACGAGCAGCTGCGAGGCGAAGACGAGGACGCCGCGGCTCAGGACGACGCCGGGCGTGAGCTTCCAGCCCCGCAGGCCGGCGATGGCGACCCCGGTGAAGGCCCAGCTGGCGACCGCGGAAACGGCGGCCAGCACAAGCGAAACGAGCAGCAACTGGGCGATCCTCTGACCGGCGTCGGCGGCCCAGACGATCTGGTTCGTTCGCTCGTCGACGGAGTACAGCCCTTCCCTCACAACGTCGGCGACGAGCAGCATGAACAGGCAGTTCGCGACGACGAGTCCCAGCACGACCCAGCCCCACAGCCTCCAGGATCGGGTCAGGTAGTCCCAGGCGTGCTGAACGCCATCGGTGACGCTGATTGCCGCGGGGTGAACTCTGAACGCGTACACGACCCTCCTCCGTGCTCGTCGCACTGCCCCGCCATCAGTGTAGCGAGAGCAGGCGACGACTTTCACTCCTATGACCGGGCCGGGGCGAAGTAGGTTCGCTGTCACGACGGGCCCTCGGGGCGGGAGAGGCCGGGAGCTCCGCCGCCCACCGCAGCTAGTACAGGCCGGCCGGATCGAGCTTCTCGCGCCAGAGCTGCAGGAGCGCGTCCAGGTCGGCCTGCAGGTCCGCCTCGGTAGCTTCGGGCGCAACGTCCAGGGCGTCCAGGACCTCGAACGAGAAGGCCTCGGCGCCGAACCGCTCGAAGTCGGCCCGCAGCCGCCCGTCCAGGGCGCCCGGCGTGTTCGTCGCCCGCGCGAACTCGACCCTGTTGCGGGCGCTGTCGAGATTCGGCGAGCAGCCGAGGAGGGCTTTGCCGCTGCCCGCGCAACGGATGGCGTAGACGCCGGCCGGCCGTCGCGCCCGCAGGTACTCAGCTGTCAGTTCCTTCCGTCTGGCCCTGTCCATTCGCCTCCGATTCTTGTTGGCACCGGCCACTCGTTGGGGGAGAATCGTAGCCCACCCACCTCACCGGGCGCAGACGACCGGAGGACAGCATGGCCGAGATCATCAAGACCGAGAAGCTTACCAAGTACTACGGCTCGCACCGGGGCATCATCGAGGTCGACCTCGATGTGCACCAGGGCGAGGTCTTCGGCTTCCTCGGTCCCAACGGCGCAGGCAAGACGACGACCATCCGAGTCCTGCTGGACCTCATCCGTCCGACTTCCGGCAAGGCCTACGTCTTCGGCATCGAATCGTCGGTCGACCCGGTGGCGATCCACCGCCGCATCGGCTACCTGCCGGGCGAGTTCGCCCTGTACGACCGCCTGACTGGCGGCCAGACGCTGGAGTACTTCGGCAACCTCCGCGGCGGCGTGGACAAGGCCTACCGGGCCCAGCTCGTCGAGCGCTTCGACCTCGACCCGAGCCGGCGCTATCGCGAGTACTCCAAGGGCAACAAGCAGAAGGTCGGCCTGGTGGCGGCTCTCCAGCACCGGCCGGAGCTGCTGATGCTCGACGAGCCGACTGCCGGTCTCGACCCGTTGGTCCAGCAGACCTTCTTCAGCCTGCTGCGGGATCACGTCAAGGACGGGGCCACGGTCTTCCTGTCCAGCCACATCCTGTCCGAGGTGGAGCGGAGTTGCGACCGCGTGGCCATCATCCGCGAGGGCCGCCTGGTGCGCGTGGATCGGGTCGACGCCCTGCGCGACCTGGCCCACCACCAGGTGGAGCTGCGGTTCGAGGGCGCGCCGCCCGCGGCCGAGTTCAAGAAGCTGAAGGGCGTCAGCGACGTCACCGTCGAAGACCACATCCTGCGGATGCGGGTCCTGGGCTCCATCACGCCCGTGGTCCAGGCCGCGGCCAAGCTGGGCGTCATCGATTTCCTGAGCCGTGAGCCCAGCCTGGAGGAGACGTTCCTGGCGCAGTACGGCCGCGAGTCGGCCGAGGTGAAGTGATGACCGTCAAGGCGGGCGCGCCGCCCGCGGCGGCGGCCCTTCCCCCGATCCCGCTTCATCGCCGCCTGTACGGCTTTGGCAGCATCTACGGCAAGACGATCCGCGACTCCCGGCTGGCCTTCATCATCGCCGCCGGCGTACTGGGCGGGATGATGCTGGCGGCCGCCTCGGCCGTGTCGAGCTTCTTCCCCACACCGTCGTCGCGCCTGGAGGTGGACACGCTGATCGCGACCATCCCCTCGTCGATGTCCGGCCTGTTCGGCAACCCGATCGAGGTGGGCACCCTGGGCGGGATGATGAACTGGAAGTACGGGCCCTTCTTTGCCCTCGGCACCGGCATGTGGTCGATCCTGGCCCTGTCGGGCACCCTCGCCGGCGAGGCCACCCGGGGCAGCCTGGACATAGTTGCCTCGGCGCCGCTGGGCAAACGCCGCGTGGCGCTGGAGAAGCTGACCGCGCATCTCACCATGCTCTGGCTGACGATGGCGATCATGGCCATGCTCGCCTGGGGCGGTGCCGCCGTGTGGGGCGACGCCTCGCTGGGCGACGCCATCGCGCCCCTGTCGGCGATCGGCTTCGCGCTGTGGGTGGGCTTCATCGCCCTTTTCTTCGGCGGCCTGGCTTTCGCCCTGGCGCCGCTGCTGGGCAAGTCGGGTTCGGCAGGCGTCGCCGGCGCGGCGATGGTCGTGGCCTGGATCTCCAACGGCTACGAAGCCCTGGCTCCCATCGCCTTCTTCAGCCCGTGGAAGTGGACGGCTGATCATGCCGCCCTGGTAGGCCAGTACGACTGGCCGGCCCTGGCCCTGGTCGGCCTGTGCGCCGTGGTCCTCCTCGGCGTGGGCATCGAGATCTTCGCGCGGCGGGACCTCGGCGTCACGGCCGGGCTCTCGGTCCCCGGTCTGCCGGCGGCGACGCTCGGCGTACGCGGTCCATCCGATCGCTCCTTCGGCGACCAGCTGCCGCGGGCGCTGGCCTGGGGCATCGGCCTGGGGCTGTTCGGCGCCATGCTGGCGTCGCTAGTCGGCGCGCTGGCCGGCCAGATCGCCGAGGCACCAGACTACAAGAAGCTCTTCGAGATGCTGTTCCCCGACTACGACGTCACCACCGCCGGCGGTTTCCTGCAGCTGTACATCAACATGCTGTTCATCATCGCCGGGTACGCCGGCGCAACCCTTGTGGCCAAGTGGGCTTCCGACGAGACCGAAGGGCGGCTCGAGATGCTGCTCGGCACGCCGCTGGCCCGCAGCCGCTGGGTCCTCGGCGGCGGCATCGGCGCCTTCGTGGCGGTGGCCGTCATGACCGTGGGCTTCGCCGCCGGGATCGGGCTCGGTGCGGCGTCCGCCGGCATCGACACCGGCGGGGCGATAACCGGCGTGACCATGCTGGGCCTGTACGCCGCGGCGGTTGTGGGCGTGGGCATGGCCATAGGCGGTTTGTGGCGGACGTCGCTGGCCGCGGAGATCGCGGCGGTTCTCGTCACCGCGACGTTCCTGGTCGACCTCCTTGCGCCGGCGCTCAAGCTGCCCGATTGGGTCCACCAGCTGGCGCTGACCACGCACATGGGCCGGCCGATGATCGGCGAGTGGAACGCCGTCGGCATGGTGGCCTGTATCGCGCTGGCGATCGGCGGAGTCATCGTCGGCGCCTGGGGTATTCGCCGTCGCGACATCAATGCCTGAAACGAGCCCGCCCGCGACGGAGGTGAAGTGATGGCCGCTCGCGCCGGAGCAGTCCCGCCGCCCGGGACTGGAGGCATCTCGCTGCGGAGCCGTCTCATCGGCCTGGGCAGCGTGTACGGCAAGACGCTCAGGGATTCGCGGCGAGCCCTGCTGTTCGCCGCGCTGCTCCTGGCGGGGCTGATCTTCTATCTCGGCACGGCCCTTCCGAGCGTCATCTACAGCACCCAGGCCGCCCGCGACGAGATCGTGAGGATGGCGGCCGACCTGGCCGCCACGGCGCAGGGCACCTCCGGCAAGGCGGTCAACGTCGGGACCATCGGCGGGTACATATCCTGGAAGTACGGCCCCGTCTTCTTCGTCATCGCCTCGCTGTGGTCCGTTCTCGCACTCTCGGGCACGCTCGCAACGGAGGCCCGAGACGGCAGCCTGGAGTTCGTCGCGGCCTCTCCGCTTACCAAGCGTCGCATGGCGCTGGAGAAGCTCGCCGCCCACGTGACCGGCATGATCGCGGTCCTGGCCCTCATGGCCGCGGCCGCCTGGCTGGCCACGGCAGCCTTCGGCAGGATACCCGCCGACGCCATCCCTCCCCAGGCAGCCCTGGCCTACGTCGTCTGCCTGGGCCTCTCGGCCCTGGCCTTCGGGGCGCTGGCGTTCGCCCTGGCCCAGCTCTTCGGCCGCTCGGCGGGGGCGGGCATCGCCGGCGCGGCGCTGCTTGGCGGCTGGGCTCTGAACGGCTATGGAGCGCTGTGGCTGCCGTTCGCGGCCCTGGGCGACCTGACACCGTGGGCCTGGACAGCGGACCACATCCCGCTGGCCGGCCAGTACAACTGGTTCTGGGTGGCGCCCGTCGTCGCGGTCGTCGTCGTCTTTCTGACGCTCGGGATCGAGGTGTTCGCCCGGCGTGACGTGGGCGCGACCACCGCGATCTGGATGCCGCGCCTGCCGTCCATCTCTCTCGGCCTGCGGGGGCCGGCCTCGCGCGCCTTCGGCGAGCGGCTGCCCTTCGCCCTGGCCTGGGGCTTCGGCATCGGCGTCTTCGGTCTGGCCCTGGCTTCGATCAGCGCCCTCCTGGCCGACCAGTTCGCGGAGTCGCGCGACGTCCAGGACGCCCTGGCCGGCATCTTCCCGGACACCGACATCGGCAGCGCCGCGAGCTTCCTGCAGCTGCTGATCCAGCTGATGTACGTCGTGGCCGGCCTGGCTGCGGCGACCATGATCGCCGGCTGGGCCTCGGACGAACGGTCCGGCCGGCTGGAGATGCTGCTTACCGGGCCGCTGGGCCGCGCCCGGTGGGCTCTCCTGAGCGGCCTGGGCACCTTCGCAGCGATCGCGGTCATGGCCGTCATGGCCTGCGCGGGCGTCGGCATCGGCGCCCTGCTGGGCGGCATGGAGCCGTGGACGCCGGCCGCAGGCACGCTGAGCCTCGGTCTCGTGGCAGCCGCCGCTGCCGGGGTCGGCTTCGCGGTGGGAGGCTTCCGGTCATCCGTGGCCGCCGAGGTGGTCGCCCTGGTCGTCGTCGTCGAGTTCCTGATCGACCTGATCGCGCCGGCTCTCAGGCTGCCGGACTGGATCCACCAGCTCGCCATTGCGGCGCACCTGGGCCAGCCGGTAACCGGCAGCTGGGGCTGGGCCGGCGTGGCGGCCTGTCTGGCAATCGCGGCCGGTGGGCTGCTGTTGGGCGCCTGGGCCATCCGCCGCCGAGACGTGGACTAGGCGCCCGTTCAGCGCGGACGCGCCGCCGATAGGGAGGGCGCCCTCCCTTTCAGCCTGGGTACTGTCCGATCGTGAGATCGACGGTCGCCGTCGTGCCGTCCTGGTGCCGCAGGCCGACGTTGACGACCGTGCCGGGCTCAAGCGCCACCACGACCTCGGCCAGGGCCGACGCGTCGGGCGTCGGCTGGCCGGCCACCGACGTGATCGTGTCGCCGGCGACGATGCCTGCCTCCTGGGCCGGCCCGCCGGCCTCGACAGACGTCACCGCGACGCCATGTCCATAGTCGGTCAGGCGGATGCCGAGATAGCCGCGACTCGAGTTGGTGACTCGCCCGCTGGCGATCAGCTGGTCGGCAATGAACCGGGCGCGATTGCTGGAGATGGCGAAGCCGATGCCCGGGGCGCTGCCGCCGACCTGCTGGTCCACCGCGCCCAGCGTCGGGATGCCGACGACCTGGCCGTCAAGGCTCACCAGCGCGCCGCCGCTGTTGCCGGGGTTGATCGCGGCGCTGGTCTGGATGACGTCGGGGAGAGCGTTCCCGTTCGGCTCGGTCAGGGACCTGCTCAGGGCGCTGACGATGCCCTCGGTGACGCTCGACTGCAGTCCCAGGGGATTGCCCATCGCCAGCACGAAGTCGCCCACGGAGAGGGCGCCCGAATCGCCGAAGACGGCGGGCGTCAGGTCGGCGGCCGAGATCCTGATGACGGCGATGTCGTCGGGAGTGTATGAGCCGACGAGCGTTCCGGCGTAGACCTTGCCGTTCGACAGCGCCACCTTGAACGTCGTGTCTGTGCCGGCCACGTGGGCGTTGGTCACTATGTCGCCGGCGGAATCGTAGATGACACCGGAGCCGAGCCCGTTGCTCGTCTCGATCTGGACGACCGAGGGGGTGACCAGCTTGACGACGGCGACCATCTGGGCCTGGAGGGCCTCCGCCCCGGACGCGACCTGCGCCGGCGCGGTCGCAGCCGGAGTGGCAGCGACACCGGTGAGGACGGTGCCCGCGCTGGCCGGCGCGGCGGCGCTTCCGGTCGGCTGCGCGCCGGGCGAAGTCGCGGCGGAGCCGCATGAGGCCACGACGAGCAGGGTGGCCAGGAGCAGAGCGCCTGGTGCGGCCCGAAGGCGCGTGAGTTCACGAAGTCTGGCAATCACAGCGGTGAACCTCCAATAGATGCCCTCTGGGGGGCCTGTTGAGGTTCATCCTCGACTCGAAACCTGAAGCCAACCTGAGGATCGGCTGATTCCCGCGGACCCGCCCGGCAGGTGCCACCGGCCCCCGCGAGCCCGACGCTCCGCTCTCAGCCGGGCGGCGATTCAGGCTCCTCGTCGTCTGCCCCTCCGAAACAGAACGACTCGAAGACGTACAGCTGCGTCCCGGGGTCGCGCCAGGCATCGGCGCCCAGCCCGGCCTTATGGCACACCGCCTCCAGCATCTCCGCCTCGCCCCAGCCTTGTTCGGTGGCCACCTGAGGCAGCAAGAGGCCGCGGTTCAGGCCGCGCTCGATGACGATCCCGTGGCGGCCGGCCACGAACTCGCCAGGGTCGGCGATGGGCCGCGGCGGCTCCAGGACGGAGACCTCGATCTCGATGTCCCGAAGCTCGGCCGCGCCAACCGGTCGGAAGCGGGGGTCGTCCCGGCTGGCGGCCACGGCCGAGTCCCTGACGTTGGCCCACAGCGGCCGCTCGTAAGCCATCATGCCGATGCAGCCGCGCAGCTGCCCATGCTCGTGGAGGGTAACGAAGGCAGCGCCCGGGGCGAGCAGGCCCGGGGTCAGGCTGGCCGGCTCCGGCTCCGGGCGCGCCTCGCCGCGGGCCGTGGCCTCCACGGTGGCCCGGGCCAGGTCCAGCAGCAGCGTGCGCTCGGGCTTCGCAAGAGGGTGCATGGGGGCAGGCTGAACCGTCGCGGCCGCCGGCGCCAGAGTCGAACGGAAGGTTCTGAACGCGTCGCCAGGGGATGTTTCACGCGCGTCGCCAGTGGATCCTGGCAGCATCCGATTGCCGGGGTATGCGCTGGTGGTGAATGCCGGGTATGGTATGCTACATACGATTGCCGGGCCTCTCTGGGCGGCCCGGTAGGTCCTTCCAGATGCAGCGTGACCGCAGGGGGCAGCCAAGTGGCAGAAGCGTCGGTGGTCGTCCTTGACCAGCCGATTGGGACTATCTCTCCGCGCCTGTACGGGCATTTCGCCGAGCACCTGGGCCGCTGTTGCTACGGTGGGCTGTGGGCCGATGGCGGCGAAGACGGCCGGTCCAAGGCGGGCTTCCGCGCGGACGCGGTCGAGGCTCTGCGTGAACTCGGCGCCCCCCTGATCCGCTGGCCCGGCGGCTGCTACGCCGATCACTATCACTGGCGAAACGGGGTGGGCGCGCCCGACCGTCGGCCGCGGACGCTCGGCACGTCGTGCGGCACCCGGGTGGCAGATAGCCACGCCATTGGGACTCACGAGTTCCTGGGCCTGTGCGAGGACCTCGGCGCCGAGCCCTATCTCGCCCTCAACGTCGGCTCCGGCTCGGTGCAGGAGGCCTGCGACTGGGTCGAGTACGTCAACGGAACGGCGCCCACCAATCTGGCGCAGGAGCGAATCGCCAACGGCAGGCGCGAGCCGTGGGGCGTTCGGCTGTGGGGAGTCGGCAACGAGACCTGGGACTGCGGCGGCCGCTACGACCCGGCCTCGTACGCCCACGAGTACCTGCGCTACGCGACGATGATTCGCCACGTGGATCCGGCGGTGGAGCTGGTCGCGGTCGGCATGGAAGACGCCGGCCTGGCGGGCCCCGGCGTTGACCCGCAGTGGAACGCCAAGCTCCTGGCGGCGATGGGCGAGGGAGTGCCCCTGCTCGACCACCTCTCGGTCCACCGCTACTGGGTTCAGGGCGGCCCGGAAACCGGGTTCTCCGAGGCCGACTACTACACCCTCCTTGACGAGGCGTCCGAGACCGAGGGTATGGTCGAGCGCGCCGGCCGGCTCCTGGCCGAGGTTTCGCCGCAACGGAAGATCGGTGTCGCCCTGGACGAATGGGGCGTCTGGCACCCGGAGGCTCGCGATTGGGGCCCCGGCGACGTGGCCCGTCGCACGCCTCTCACCTTTGAGCAGGCCTCCACCATGCGCGACGCCCTGGCCGCGGCGATCGCCCTCGAGGGCTTCCACCGCCAGTGCCGCGTCCTCACAATGGCCAATCTGGCGCAGGTGGCCAACGTGCTCCATACCGTGCTGCTGATCGACGGGGCTGCCTGCGTGCGCACCCCCACCTACCATGCTTTCGCCCTCCACCGGCCGCACATGGGCGCCGAGGCACTCCAGGTCGAGGTTTCGAGCGGCCCTGCCGGGCCGTCGGGTCGCCCGGCAATCAGCGCCACGGCTTCCAGCCGCGGCGAATCGCTGGCCGTCACGGTCCTGAACCGCGATTTCGGGCGCCAGCTCCCCGTTACCGTGAGAGCTGCAGGCAAGGTCGTGTCCGGCGGGGTTCTCGCGGCCGACACACCCGACGCCTCGAACACACCTGTCCAACCGGATCGGGTCTCGACGCGGCCGCTGGCGGCAGCCGAGAACGGTCCCGGATCGTTCACGGTCACCTTGCCGCCCTGCTCGATCGCTACGATCGAGCTGGCCGGCACAACATCAGAAGGTCGCTGATGGCAATCCCACCCCGAAAGAGCGTATCGGGCGCTCGACGCGAAAGGACCCGGCGGGAATCGCAACCGGCCGAACCACGGACCGGCGATCACGTGGCGCTGCTGGCCGCAAGGCAAGGCCGCCCACCCACGATGCAGGACATTGCCCGCGCCGCGGGCGTCTCGCAGAGCACGGTCTCGCGCGTCCTGACCGGGGCGCCCAACGCCATTCCCATCAACCCTGCCACGCGGGAGCGGATCCTCGAGGTCGCGCACCAGATGCGCTATCGGCCCAACCCCCTGGCTCGCGGCCTGCGCGGCGCGCGAACGATGCTCCTGGGCGTGATCGTTCGCGAGATCACCGACCCGTTCTTCTCCGGCGCCATCGACGCCATCTCCACCGAAGCCAGCCGCCGCGGCTACAACGTGGTGCTCGGCCATGCCCACGGTCGAACGGAAGAAGCCATCGCCCTGCGCGCCGTGCTGGAGACGCGGCACTGCGACGCCATCCTGCTCGTCGGTGATACCAGCGAGCAGCCCCGCATCATGCAGGAACTGCGCGATTCCAACTTCCCCGTCGTGGGCCTGTGGCAGGGCACCCGGCCCATGCCCGGCACCTCCGTCGTCGGTGTGGACAACCGGGCCGGCATCGAGGGCCTGATGACCCATCTGCTCGGGCTGGGACACCGGCGCATCGCCTTCGTGGGCGGCGCCTTTTCGGAGGGCCAGCTGATCGGCGACATCGGCGAGCGGCGAGCAGCGTTCCTGGAGCGGGCGGGGGCCGAAGGGCTGGCCATACCCGAGTCGTACGTGCGGGACGCTCACAACACCCTGCCCGGCGGCGCCCAGGCCCTCAGGGAGCTGATGGAGCTCCCGGAACGGCCCACGGCGATCATGGCCTCCACCGACGTGCTGGCCATCGGCGCGCTCCATGCGGCCTGCGGAGCCGATATCGACGTCCCCGGCGAGATCTCCATCGTCGGCTTCGACGACCTGCCGATGGCCGAGTACACGACCCCGGCCCTGACGACCGTGCACATGCCGATCGCTCAAATGGCGGCCGCGGCCGTCAAGGCGGCCGTCGAAGAGCAAAGCGGTCCCGACGCGGTCACGCTCCGCATCCTCAAGCCTGACCTCGTGATCCGCGATTCGTCCGGACCGGTAGCCGTGGCTGCCCACGACGGGCCGTAGGCACCCATCCAGCAACTGAACCAAGACCCCCGGAGGAGACCCTAGATGTCGAAGGACCGAGACGCCTTTGTCTCAGAGAAGCTGGCGAGCATGACCCTGGCCGAGAAGTGCGGCCAGGTGCTCACGTTTACCTGGCGTGGGGCGTATCTGACGCCTTCGGGGGTCGAGCAGATCACCCGGCTCCACGCCGGCGGCGTTTGCCTGGAGCCGTATGCGCTTGAGACCTGCAAGAACCTCTACTGGGGGCGCTCGCAGGTCGACCCCGACTTCAAGAAGCCGAAGGACTACTTCGACATCGCGCACACCTACTTCGACGATCGCAGCTTCGGCGTGAGCGTCACCCCGGAGGAGCTCACTGTCGCCCTCAACCGGCTGCAGGAGATCGCCCTGTCCCGGCCGTCGGGCATCCCCCTGCACGTCACCATCGACATGGAGGGCGACTTCAAGAACGACTTCACCTCCGGCCACGTCGTCCAGTTCCCTCCGCCCATGGGCATGACCGCCATCGGCGACGTCGACCTGGCCTACAAGGTGGCGAACACGCTCGGCCAGCAGATGGCCGCCATGGGGGTGACGCAGTTCTACCACCCGGTCTGCGACGTCAACATCAACCCCCTCAACCCCGAGATCGGGGTGCGCTCCTTCGGCGACGACCCGCAGGTATGCGCCAGGTTCGTGGCGGCGACGGTGCGCGGCTACCAGGACGCCGGGATCACGGCCACCGTGAAGCACTTCGCCGGCCGCGGCGACTCGGCGACCGACGCCCACGACGTGCTGGATGTCTGCCGGGGCGACGAGAAGCGAATGCGCGAGGTCGAGCTGGTCACCTTCCAGGCCGGCATCGACGCCGGCGCCCGGGCCCTGATGACGGCCCACACCATCTTCCCCGCCTTCGACAAGGAGTATCCGGCCACTCTCTCGCGCAAGATCCTGGCCGACCTGCTGCGCGGCGAGATGGGGTTCGACGGCGTCATCGTCTCGGACGCCATCGGCATGGCCGCCATTCTCAAGAAGTGGCCGCTCCCCCAGGCCTGCGCCATGGCGATCAAGGCGGGCGTGGACACGATCCTTCTCAAGGCGGACGACGAGTCACGCGCCCAGTGCTTCTTCGGAATCAAGAGCGCCGTCGAGCGCGGCGAGCTGTCCGAAGAGAGGCTCACCGACGCCTGCCGCCGGCTGCTTTGCATGAAGTACGACCAGGGCCTGTTCGAGAAGGCCGGCAAGATGGATCCGGCCAGGACTCGGGCTCACGTCTGGAGCACGGAGGTCCAGGGCTTCTCCAGGGAGGTAGCGCAGAAGGCCCTCCTGGTCGTCCGCGACGGCAAGAAGCTGCTGCCGCTGAGCAAGGACAAGAAGATCCTGGTCATCGAGCAGTGCATCCCCTACTCCTTCCTGGGGAAGGACCTGTACAGTCATCCGCACATGTTCTGTGAGCAGATGGCCAAGCACTCCATCAACCTCATCCTGGACGACACCGCCTTCCATGCGGCCGACGAAGACGTGGAGGAGGCGCTGCGGCTGGCCAAAGAGGCCGACCTGGTCGTCATGACCAACTACTACGCTCGCATCGAGAAGCGAGGCAACAATCAGCACCTGGTCAAGGCTCTGAAGGACGCCGGCCATACCGTCGTCGTCGTCACCAACTTCCCCTATCTCCGGGGTACGACCAGCGAAGCCGACGCCGTGGTCTGCAACTTCTCGGGCTCGCCCGATTCGATCCGGATTGCCGCGGATCTGCTCTTCGGGGCGGTCAAGCCGTATCCTACGACGAAGATGCCGATCGACCTTAGCGCCGAGAAGGACCTCCCGGCCCGGGCGCCGGCTGCCCCGAAGAAGCCGGCCAGGAAGCCGGCCGGCAGGCAGCCCAACCCGTGGGGAGGCAAGTGCTAGGCTGACGCGCCTTCCGCCGGCCGGGCGCGGTCCGCGTCCGGCCCGGATCCCCGGAAACGCGTCGCTTCCATCCTTCCATCCGCCGACTGCCCGGGACGAACCATGAGCGACCGATGAGCAAGACCAGGACTCCCGAACCCGCCGCCTTCGACGTCCGCGAGATCTACACCATCTCCGGGCCCAGGATCGCCGCCATCTACGAGCAGAACAGGATGACGGTCCACTTCCAGGGCATGTCCAAGACTCTCCAGTTCCCGCAGACGGTGGCCCTCCAGGGAGCGCCCACCTGCTCGATCGGCATCTCGCCGTACGGCCTCTACAACCGCCTGAACGACGCGGGCCGGCTGATCATGCTGAACCAGAATGCTGTCCAGCTCGGCTCCGCTCCCTTCATCCGCCTCGGCGGCAAGTGCACGCTGCTGACTCAGAAACAGCCGGGAGAGTCGGAGCTGCCCGACGACATCCCCATGACCAGGAACTACTACCACGCCCCGGCCGGCGTCCGGAACGTCTCTCTCAGTGTGGCCACGCCCTCCCTGGAGATGGCCTTCAAGCTCGGCAAGGTCAAGGTCACCCGCAGGCTCATCTCGCCGCTGCTCTCCGGCAACGAGCAGGCCCTGATGCCCCTGGGCGTCGAGGAGTTCGAGGTCGAGAACGCCTCCGACGAGGCCCGGGAGATCACGCTCGTCGTTCCACGGCCATCTCTGGTCAACCTCCAGGAGAAGGAGCTCAAGCCCACCGACCAGGACAGCGTCTACGTCAGCACCGCGGCCGTCCACGGCCACGAGCACCAGGAGCTCCGTTCGGCGGGCATGCGGGGCGTGGTCATGGGCAGCACGGAGACGCAGAACCGCATGGCACTGGCCGTCCCCGAGATGCCGGGCGTCAGCGTGGACGTGCAGCCGTACTTCTGCTTGAACCGCTACAAGGAGGACCTCCTCCTGGCCGCCGACGGCAGCTTCTACGAGAAGCGCCAGCCGGTCCTCCGGAGCGACTATGGGGCCGCCGTCGGCCTGACATTCAGCCTGGGGCCGAAGGCGTCGCGGAAGATCCCGGTGGCCGTGGTCCTCGACTTCCCGGTGCAGTCCTACATCGACGGCACGACGTTCGACCGCAAGTACGTCAAGAGCTTCGAGGATGCCGGCGCTCGGCCTGCAGAGATGGCCAGGCTCGCCCTGGAGAGCTACACGCTCTGGCAGGACCGGACCGCGGCAATCCAGCGGCGGGTCTTTGAAGGGATCCACTCCAGCCCTTCATACCGGACCGACCGCGCCGGCGCCCTGCGCCTGACCCGGCTCATCCTCAACGAGCTGCACTTCCCGCTCTCCAACGCCATCGTCTGGATCGAGGACGAGCAGGGCCGCGAGCGCGCCCGTTTCCTGGAGTGCTTCGACTACGCCTACATCGATCCCTCGGACGTGGACTGGTACTCGATGGTGCTGCTGATGCTCGCCCCGCGCGTGGAGAAGGACCTCTGCCAGGGCTTCATCGATTCGATCCGGGCCGAGGATCCCAGCCCGCACTGGTACCACTACCACGCCTCCTTCGTCGAGGCCAGGCAGCACTTCGAAGAGCACCCGGAGGAGTACGAAGACGAGTCGATGACCCAGATCCGGGCCGCCTACAAGACGCTGGGCAGCGTGGCCCACGATCTTGGGGCCATGCCCAAGGGTCATCCCCTGCGCAACGTCAACGACTACGCCTGGTACAACAGCAACTACTGGGTGGACCTGTTTCCCAAGCTGGCGATGCGCGTCCTGCGCAACGTCAAGTTCACGGGCGATGTCGACTTCCTGCGGCAGAACTGGGAGACCCTCAAGTTCGGCCTGGAGACCCTGCTCAAGCTCGACTTCGACGAGGACGGCCTACCCGAGGGCTACCCCGACGAAGTCAAGAACACCTTCGACAACCTGGTCCTGTTCGGCGCCGACGCGTACGACGCCACGCAGTTCCTGGGCGGCTGCCAGGCCATGCTCAAGATGGCCCAGATGCTCGGGGACGCCGAGGGCGAGGCGCGGATCAGGGCGGTTTTCGACAAGGGCTGGGCCAGTCTAGAGAGGCTGTGGCGGGACACGAAGAACGCGAAGGGCGAGCGGCTCCAGTACTACGTCACCTGCTTCGATCCCGAGACCGAGGTCGCCAACACCGACGTCTGGACCAACCAGCTCGATGCTCTCTGGTACCTGATCTCCATCGGCGAGGAGCCCTTCATCTCGGACGATCACGCCAGGAAGATCCTCAAGACCATCTACCGCAACAACCACTCCTTCATGGGCTGGGCCATGTGCAAGACCGAGGACGGACAGCCGGTGGAGTCGGACCAGGGGAAGGACGTCTACACCACGTCCAACTACGTCCTTGCCCAGCTGCTCGACTACTACGGCATGACCAGGGAGAGCAAGAAGGTCTACAAGCACATGGACCGAGTCGTCTTCGACTACTCCAACTCCATGATCACCCCGGACAACCTCCGGGCGGAGCTGGAGCAGGAAGCCGGAGAGCCCGCCCCCGGACCTCACTACATCGTCGCCGCCTATCCTCGCCCCGGCGCGGTGTGGACGCACCTGGTCCTGAACCACGTCAAGGACCTGCAGGCGAAGCGGGGGACCAAGACCCTGGAGCCGTCCGACCTGATGCCGTTCTTCTCCGAGCTGCTCAAGGGCTCGGACAAGCGACGGCCAGGCGGCGCCGCGACACCCATTGGACCGCATGGATATGACCGGGAAGTCGACTGAGATGCCAATCACCTACGACATCACGTTCGTCGGCCACATGTGCTACGACGAGATCACGCCCTTCGGGGGAGAGCCTCACGTCGCTCCGGGAAGCGCCGTCCTGTGCGGCGCCATGGTCGCCGCGAGAGTGGGAAAACGCGTCGCGGCCGTGGTCAAGATGTCCCCCCAGGACGAGCACATCCTCGAGCCGATGCGCGAGGTGGGCGTCGACACGTATCTCGTTCCGAGCGCCGAGACGACCTACTCCCGGGTTGTGCACGAGTCGGAGAACGTCGACGAGCGGCGGCTGATCCTGGTCAAGTCCGCGGGCCTGATCTCAGCCTCGGACGTGCCGCCCCTCCAGACCCGATGCGCTCACCTGGCAGGCATCTCGGACACGGAGTTCGACATGCCGCTCATGCAGGGCCTCAAAGCCAGGGGCTACAGCCTCTCGGTCGACCTGCAGAGCTTCGTCCGGCACGTGACGCCCAGCCGCGAGATCGAGTTCAGCGACGTCGCCGACAAGCGTGAGATCGTCTCGATGATGGACAAGGTGAAGCTGGACGTCGTCGAAGCCCGCATCCTCACCGGAACCGACGACCTGGAGAAGGCGGCCGTCATCGTCGAAAGCTGGGGTTGCCCGGAGGTCGTGATCACTCACTCTCCCGGCGTGCTGGCGCGCGTGAACGGCCAGACCCTCTACGAGAAGTTCTCGAACAAGAGCTCGGCGGGCCGGACCGGCCGCGGCGACACCACCTTCGCCGCGTACCTCTCCCACCGTCTGGACCACGACCCGGCGGCATCGCTGAGGTTCGCGGCCGCCTTGGTTTCGATCAAGATGGAGACGCCCGGGCCGTTCAAGGGGACCCTGGAAGACGTCGCCCTGCGGCTGCAGGAAGCCCACTCCTGACCGCGCGAAGCGCAGGCTGACCGACCGCGCGAAGCGCGGCCCTGACCGCGCAAGGGCAGTCTTCCGTGAGCGGTCCGGCGACGCGGGCTACTCGACCGTGGTTTCGGTGAAGTAGCGGGTCCGCCGCTCGATGACGACAGCCTCGCCCACGATCTCCAACTCCGCGCTGCAGGGCAGGTCGTTCGAGGAGTTGCCGGCCATGACGATGATACGGCCGGGTTCCAGGCGCAGGCGGCCGTCGATGCCTGTAAACGCAAGCTGCTCCGCGCCGACCCGGAAGGAGACCTGGCGCCTCTCGCCCGGCTCGAGCGTGACGCGCCTGAAACCGCATAGCTGCAGGATCGGCCGCGTCACGCTGGCCTCCACGTCGCGAACGTACAGCCCGACGACCTCGTCCCCGGCGCGCTGGCCGACGTTGTGGACCTCGACGCGGGCGGTGAACTCGCCGTCGGTGGCCAGCTGGCTGCGATCCAGCTTCAGGTTCGCGATCTCGAACTGCGTGTACGACATCCCGAAGCCGAAGGGCCAGAGGGGCAGGTTGGAGCCGTCGACGTACGAGCCGTGCCACTGCGATCGGCCGCCGGACGGCTTGTGGGCGTAGTAGATGGGAATCTGGCCGGAATGCCGCGGGACGGTGATCGGCAGCTTGCCGCCCGGATTGGCGTCGCCGAACAGAACGTCGGCCAGCGCCCCCGGCCCTTCTTCGCCGGGGACCCAGGCATGGACCACGGCAGCGACGCTCGCCGCCTCGGCCTCGATTGCCAGCGGCCGCCCCGATACCAGGACCAGCACCACCGGCGTGCCCGTGGCGGCCACGGCGGCCACGAGCTCGCTCTGTCGGCCGGGCAGGCCGACGTCCATCCGGTCACGAGCCTCGCCACAGGTGCAATCCCTGGTCAGGCCGGATCGCTCGCCCACCACGACCAGCGCCACGTCGGCCCCGCGAGCGGCGTTGGCGGCGGCCCGGATCCCGTCGGCGCTGCGATCGAGGATGCCGCAGCCGGGAGCGAAGCGGATCTCCGTCCCGGCACCGACGCGGTCTCTGACCGCGTCCAGGATCGTGCGGTGGCCGGCCGACTCGTCCATCGCGGCCAGCCACTCCGGCACCTCGATGCCCAGCTCGCCCTCGACGAGGGCCTCAATGTGGGCCTGGTGGGCGTAGTCGCCAAGCAGGTTCCGGGAGCTGTCGGCGTTGGGCCCGACCACGGCCACGCTCCGGATGCTCGGATCGAGCGGCAGCGTGCCGTCGTTGGCCAGCAGGACGATGGACCGCCGGGCCAGCTCTCGGGCCAGGTTGCGGTCGGCCTCATACGGCAGAGCGGCCGCTTCGGGGTCCACGTACGGCTGCTCGAACAGGCCCAGCTCGAACTTGGCGTGGAGAACTCGGGCCACGGCAGTATCGACCGCTGCTTGCGAGACGCGGCCGGCGGCGATGGCACGTGCCAGTGGGGCTGCGTAGAAACGGGCCGACGGCAGCTCCAGGTCCAGCCCGGCCTCAAGGGCCATGGCGGCGGCCTCCGTCTCGTCGGCAGTTACGGCATGGGCGCCGATCAGCTCGTCCACGCCGACGTAGTCGGAGACCACGGTGCCGTCGAAGCCCCACCTCTCGCGCAACACCTCGGTCAAGAGGTAGTGAGACGCGACGCAGGGCACGCCGTCGATGTCGTCGTAGGCGTGCATCACGGAACGCAGACCCGCGCCGCGGACGCCCGCCTCGAACGGGAACAGGAAGACATCCTGGAGCTCGCGCGGGCCGATGTGCGAGGGGGCGTGGTTGAGCCCGCCTTCCGGCACGCCGTGGGCCACGAAATGCTTGCCCGTTGCCAGAACCCGTTCGCCCGGCCCGCCGTCACCCTGCATGCCGCGCACGTAGGCGGCACCGAGCTCGGCTACCAGATACGGGTCCTCGCCGTAGGTCTCCTCGACGCGCCCCCAGCGAGGGTCTCGGGAGACGTCGAAGAGGGGCGCCAGGGATTGGTGGGCGCCGATGGCCCGCAGCTCCTGGCGCAGACGGTCGGCCATGACCCGGACGAGCTCCGGGTCCCAGGTGGCGGCCAGCCCGATCGACTGCGGGAAGCAGACCGATTCGCGCGCCAGCACGCCGTGCAGGCTCTCCTCGTGGACGATGGCCGGGATGCCCAGGCGTGTCCGCTCGACCAGGAAGCGCTGGATCCTGTTGGCCAGGGCTGCCGCCCCGCGTCGATCGAGGTTCGTGGCGCCCGAGATCCTCGTCATGTGGCCGATGCCCTGACCGATCTTCTCCGCTGCCAGCGCCTCGTCGAAGACCTCACGCACCAGGATCTCGTGCGCCCACCTGGAACCAAGCTGAGCCAGCTTCTCCTCTGGCGTCATGCGCGCCAGCAGGTCCGCTACCCGTTCCTCTGTGGAGAGCCCAGCATCTCGGTAGGGCTCCGACATGTCAGCCCTTGACCGCTCCGCCGGTTAGGCCGCCGACCAGCTGGCGCTCGGCGAAGAAGTAGAAGACCACCGCCGGGATCGCCGCGGTCACCGTGTACGCCAGGACCAGCGCCTTGTCGGACGTGTACTGGCCCTGGAAGTTCATGACCCCGAGCGGCAGCGTCCACGTGTTCGCGTTGTCCAGGATGATCAGAGGGAGCATGAACGCGTTCCAGCTGCCGACGAAGGCCAGAACGCTGACCGTGGCGAGCGCCGGGCGCGACAGGGGCAGCAGAACCCGCCACAAGAAGCCGAAGTTCGAACAGCCGTCGATCTTGGCCGCGTCCTCGAGCTCGACCGGAATGCTCTTGAAGAACGGGCGAAGAATGATGATGCTCAGGGGAAGGCCGAACGCGGCTTCCGGGAGGGCCACTCCGAGAAGGCTTCCGTTCAGGTCCAGTTGCCGCAGGAGAATGAAGAGCGGCAGGATGGCAACGGCCGCCGGGAAGAGCAGACCCATGACGAAGAACGTGTAGATGGCCTCGCGTCCGCGGAAGACCATCCTCGCGAAAGTGAATGCCGCCAGCGAGGCCGCGATGACCGTGAACGAGACCGCGACGGCGGCCACCATGAGGCTGTTGAGGAGTTGCTGCCAGAAGTCCGGCGAGCTGGGTCCGAACAACACGTCTGTGTAGTTCGACACGGTCCAGGGGGCCGGAATCAACGAGACGGGGTCGCCCACGAGCTGCTGGTTGGTCTTGGCGCCACCGAGGACCCCGTAGACCAGCGGCAGCAGTATGGCCGCGGCAACCGCCAGCAAGATGATGTAGCGGAGGATGTAGGGGATGTCTATCCCGGTCGGCCAGCTAACGCGGGGGCGCCCGATCCTGACCCGGCGGCCCACCGCCGGCCCGACCGGCGTCTCGACCGTCCTGTCTTCGGCTGTCGTATCCATTGTCGCTCCCATCTCGCTAGGCATTGAAAGCCGTGACGGCGCCCTCGACGTCCCGCCTCAGCACGAAGCGCAGGTAGGCAAGGGAGAGGACGAGCCCGAAGAGGAACAGGATTACGGCCATAGCGCTTCCGTAGCCCACGTGGTGATCGATGTAGCCCGCGTAGAACAACGAGACAGCCATCGTGTCGGTAGCGTCGAGCGGGCCGCCCCTGGTCATGACCCAGACCATGTCGAAGAGCTGCACCGCGCCGATCATCGACAGGAATACGGAGACGCGCAGGGTAGGGCCGAGAAGCGGCAGAGTGACATGGCGGAACGCTTGCCAGCGCCCTGCGCCATCGATGAAGGCCGCCTCCTCGATCTCCCGCGGGATGCCCTGCAGGCCGGCCAGCAGGATGATCATGTGGAAGCCGAAGTACTTCCACGAGATGACGACGAACAGCGTCACCATCACGAATGTCGTATCGCCCAGCCAGTCCTGGACGAACCCGCCCAGGCCGAAGTTCTTCATCAAAGCCGTGAAGTAATCATCGGAACCGCTGGGCTGGAGCATGAGCAAGAAGATGATGCCCGTGATCGCCTCCGAGAGGACGTACGGGAGGAAGAAGAGCAGCCGGAAGACGGCCCGGCCCGGGAAGCGCCGGTTCAGGAGAGTGGCCAGCATCAAGGAGAACGGGATCTGGATCGTCAGCGAGAGCGCGATTATCAGGAAGTTGTTCTGGATGGAGTGTATGAACAGGTCGCTGGCGAATGCCGTCTCGTAGTTCTTGGTGCCGACGAAGTCGGTGAGCGGCTGCAGCCCGTCCCACTTGTACAGGCTATAGCGGGCCGCCGATATGACCGGGTACACCACAAACGTCAAGAAGAGAGCCAGCGCCGGCAGCAGGAACACGCCGATTGTCAGCCACTTCGCGCGCTGGCTCTCTCCGCTCCGCGCCGAGACTCTCACTGCGCTCAAGCTCATATGCCGTCCTCACGTACCCGGGAGTTGAGCGGGCCGGCTTGCCGCCGGCCCGCTCACCATTACTACTACTCGGTGTGATCAAACCACGATCAGCTCTACTAGAGGGAAGCCGCCGTGGTGATCTCCTGGCAGACCTTCTCCGGGGTCGAGGCGCCGAGGAACAGGGCGACAGTCGCCTTGTTGATCGCGGTGCCCATGGCCGAGTCGGTGGCCTGGTCCAGGTAGAGCTGGATGTGCTTGGCGTTGTTCACGCCGGCGAGAACCATCTGCAGGGTAGCCGGCAGGACCGAGCCGTCAGTGCCCTTGACCGGGGAGAGGCCCATGCTGTTGCCGGTCTCGTCCGGATCCATGATCTTCTGGGCGTTCGGCACGCTCGAGAAGAACTTCAGGAAATCGATGGCCTCGGCCGGAGCGTCCTTGCCAACCGCGATGCCGTTGCCGCCGCCGACGCCGTCGGTCGGATCGCCCTTCCCGCCTTCAACGCCGGGGAACGCGAACCAACCGAGATCGTCGCCGAGGCCCTTGCCGTCAGCGCTGTTGTTGGCCTCAACGCCAGGAGCCCACTGGCCCATCAGTTCCATGGCCGCCTTGCCGTTGCCGACCGCAGCCGCTTCGTTGTCGTAGGTAGCGCTCTTGTAGCCGTCCTGATACGGGCTCAAGGCGTTGAGCTTGACGACCTCGTCACCGGCGGCCTTGCAGGCGTCGGTGTTCCAGTCGCCGGTCTGGATCATCTGCTGGAGGGCTTCGTAGCCCGCCTGGCGGAGGATCAGGTACGTCCAGAGGTGCATCGACGGCCACATGTCCTTGCCGGCGATGGCGAGAGGAGCGATGCCGCTGTCCTTGAGCATCTGGACGTCAGTCAGGAACTCGGACCAGGTCGTGGGCGGGGCGCTGATACCGGCCTTCGTGAACGCGGCCTTGTTGTACCAGAAGCCGATCATGCCCATGTCCCACGGCACGCCGTAGACCTTGCCGTTGTAGCTGTAGATGCTCAGGGCACCGCCGAGGGTGTCCGACCAATCGGCAATGGACGACGTGATGTCCTGGAGATAGCCGGCCTCGGCCTGCTGGGCCATCGTGCCGCCACCCCAGGACTGGAACAGGTCGGGCGCCTCGCCCGACTGCAGGCTGGTGTTCAGCTTGGTCTTGAAGGCCTCGTTCTCGAGGACGGTGATGTTGATAGTCACCCAGGGATGCTCGGCCGTGTAGGCGTCCGCGATGCCCTGGAAGATGGTCTTGCCGGGCTCGCCGGTAGTGATGTGCCACCAGTTGATGGTCACAGGCGCGGGGGTCGCGCTGGCTTCCGGGGTCGGCTCCCCGCTTGCCGGCGCGCTTGTGGGCGTCGCCTCGGTGGACGAGCACGCCGCGACCAGCGCGACGACCGCAACCACACCGAGTAGCCGCTTCGGGACCAGGTTCACTATCGATCCTCCTTACAGTTCCAATACGACGGTTCTCCAGGCGGTCTCTCCACGGGCGTACCCTTCTGTACCGCCTCGTTCACCGACACTCCGAGTGTCAGTTCGCCTATCGACGCCTCCTCCGCTGCCCTGGCTTCCGCATTGCCGGCTCAACTTGCCGGTCCTCCTTGATGCCGGACGCAACCACACCAGCCTCAGCCGGCGGGCATTGGCGCCGGGCGCATACCTATGTAGCATACGCATGCTGCCGCAGTCAAGGGCTTGCTGTCGAAGGATATGCGGCATACGATTGCAACTCGCAAGTGAAGCCGAGCCCGGGAGACCCCGCGAGTAAGGACCCCGGAGCCCGCACCGGGACGCCGGCAGCCCAGCCGGCGCAGAACGCATAAGCGATGGAGGTCAGGGTCATGGCCCAGCAGGCAGTCGAGGCGCACAGCGAGGCGTACAAGCCGAATCGCGCCCACAAGTTCACCTTCGGCCTCTGGACCGTCGGCAACCCCGGCGGCGACCCCTTTGGCGAGGACACGCGCCCACGTCTCGACCCCAATGACAGCGTGCGCAAGCTGGCGGAGCTGGGAGCCTACGGCGTCTCGCTCCACGACGACGATCTCGTCCCGTTCGGATCCCCTTCTCCCGAGCGGGACGAGATCGTGAAGAGGTTCAAGAAGACGCTCGACGAGACGGGCATGGTCGTCGCGATGGCGACCACCAACCTCTTCAAGAACCCCGTGTTCAAAGACGGGGCCTTCACCTCCAACGACCGCGCCGTGCGTCGCTTCGCCCTGGCCAAGACAATGCGGGCCATCGACCTGGGCGCCGAGCTGGGGGCCAAGACCTACGTCTTCTGGGGCGGCCGGGAAGGCGTCGAGTCGATGGCGGCCAAGAAGCCGTCCGACGCCCTGGACCGCTACCGCGAGGCCATGGACTTCCTGTGCGAGTACGTCATCGACCAGGGCTACGGGCTTCGCTTCGCCATGGAGCCCAAGCCGAACGAGCCGCGGGGCGACATCTTCCTGCCCACAGTCGGTCACGCCCTGGCCTTCATCAGCACCCTGGCGCATCCGGAGATGGTCGGACTCAACCCGGAGACTGCCCACGAGACCATGTCCGGCCTGAGCTTCTACCACGCCGTCTCTCAGACCCTGTGGCACGGCAAGCTGTTCCACATCGACCTCAACGGCCAGAAGATCGGGCGCTACGACCAGGATCTCCGGTTCGGCTCCGAGGACCTCAAGGACGCCTTCTTCCTGGTCAAGCTGCTCGAGGAGTCGGGCTACGAAGGGCCGCGCCACTTCGACGCCCATGCCTATCGCGGAGAGAACCCCGAAGGCGTCTGGGACTTTGCCGCGGGGTGCATGCGGACCTACCTGCTCCTCAAGGAGAAGGCCAAGCGCTTCGCCGCCGATCCGGAGATCAAGGCCGCCATGGAGGCCGCCTCGGTCGCCGAGCTGGGCAAGCCGACAGTGGGCGCCTACTCCGCCGCGGCGGCCAAGGAGCTCCACGACAACCCGGGCGATCCCGCCGCGCTCGCCAATCGCGGCTACTACAACGAGCGCCTTGACCAGCTGGTTGTGGAGCTCATCCTGGGCGCCCGCTAGGCAGGCCGCCCGCGATTGAGCGGGGGGAGGAGACAATGAAGAGGCTGGCGGCCGGTGTCGATTGCTCGACGCAGTCAACCAAGGTCGTGGTGGTTGATGTCGAGACCGGCCGCGAGGTAGCTCGCGGTCAGGCCCCCCACACCGTGGAGGGCAGCGACGGCGCCCGCGAGACTCACCCCCAGGTCTGGTGGGAGGCCCTGCGGACCGCCCTGGGCCAGACCGAGCTGGCGAATGAGATTGATGCCGTCTCCGTGGCCGGGCAGCAGCATGGCCTGGTCTGCCTCGACGAGGCAGGCCAGCCGCTGCGCCCGGCGACGCTCTGGAACGACACCCGCTCCGGACCGGACGCTGCCCGCCTGGTCGAGGCGCTCGGCGCCGCCGCCTGGGCGGAACGCGTGGGCGTCGTCCCGGTGGCCTCCTTCACCGCCTCCAAGTGGGCCTGGCTGCGCCGCGTGGAGCCCAAGACGGCGTCCCGGACGGCCGCTATCCGCCTGCCCCACGACTACCTGACGGAGCGACTCACCGGCGTGGGCGTCACCGATCGCGGCGACGCCTCCGGGACGGCCTGGTGGTCAACTGCGGATGGCGCCTACTCGGCCGAGGTCCTGGCCCTACCGGAGCTGGGCCTGGACCCGGCCCTTCTGCCGAAGGTACTCGGCCCCGCCGAGGCGGCCGGCACCGTCACAGCGGCGGCCGCCGAGGCCACGGGCTTGCGGGCCGGTACCGTGGTTGGGCCCGGCACCGGCGACAACATGGGCGCGGCCCTGGGGCTGGGCCTCCGGTCGGGAGTACCGGTCGTCAGCCTGGGCACGTCGGGCACGGCCTACATGGTGTCCAAGACTCGGATCGCGGATCCGAGCGGCGACGTGGCGGGCTTCGCCGATGCGTCCGGCCTCTTCCTGCCGCTGGCCTGCACCCTCAACTGCACCCTGGCCGTGGACAGGGTCGCGGCCATGCTCAAGCTCGAGCGTGACGACGTCACGGCGAGCGGCGAGGTAGTGGCCCTGCCCTACTTCGACGGCGAGCGGACGCCCAACCTGCCCGAGGCGGCAGCCGCCTTCTTCGGCCTGCGCCACGACACGGATCCGGGGGCCATCCTGATGGCCACCTACGAAGGCGTGGCGGTCAGCCTGCTCGAGGCCATCGACACGATCGACCGCTGCTCGTCCGGCGTGAACGCCGATGCGCCGCTGGTCCTGATCGGTGGCGGGGCGCGTGGCAAGACCTGGCAGGACGTGGTGCGACGCCTCTCCGGCCGCCCGGTCTCGATCCCCGAGGCTACCGAGCTTGTGGCCATGGGTGGCGCGGTCCAGGCCGCGTCCGTACTGCTGGGCGAGGCGCCCGGCGATGTCGCCGCCCGCTGGAAGACCGACCGAGGCACGCTGCTGCCGGCGATTGAGCGTGACACAGAGACCATCGAGCGCCACCGCCACACGCGCCGCCTGGCCCTCGAGGCGATCTCCGGTTCGCAGAGTCGGAGCTGATCTCCGGCTGCGCAGACCGGACCGGCTGCCTGGCACGAACATGGCCCCGCTCCGTGCCGGGGCGGCCCAACACCGCAAACCGATCACGCGCTGAGGCAGCCCGGCCGGGGCAGTTCGGCTCTTGCCTTCGAGCCCGATCGAATCCAGCATGGCCCTGAACAGCTGTGCAATCGACCAACCGCCCGCCCGTACGCCCCGACCGCAAGGCCCCGCCTCCTGCCGCACACCCGGCGATCCTGTGGCAGCCCGAGGCCGCCGACGCCGTGCGCTGCCTGGCCTGTGCCCACCGCTGCCTGGTCCGCCCCGGCCGAGCCGGCATCTGCCATGTCCGCCTCAACGTGGACGGCAAGTTGCTGACGGCCGTCTTCGGCCGGGCCGTCTCAGCCGGCGCGGACCCGATCGAGAAGAAGCCGCTCTTCCACTTCCATCCCGGCAGCATCGCCTTCTCGATCGCCACCAGGGGCTGCAACTTCCACTGCCTGCACTGCCAGAACTGGTCGATCTCGCAGGCCGAAAGCGAGGACCTTGGGATCCCCGACTTCCCGCTGCCGCCGGCCTCCGTCGTTTCGGCGGCCCTGGCCGCCGGTTCGCGCAGCATCGCCTACACCTACACCGAGCCCACGGTCTTCATCGAGTACGTCGTGGAGACGGCGCGCCTGGCCGCGGAGGCGGGGCTGGCCAACGTCCTGGTCACTAACGGCTACCAGACCCCGGAGGCCCTGGACGCCCTGGCGCCGCTCGTCCAGGCCGCCAACGTCGACCTCAAGGCCTTCGACGACAGCTTCTACCGGCACGTTGTGGGCGCCCGCCTGGCGCCGGTCCTGGAGACCCTGGCCGGCATGAAAGCGCGCGGGATCTGGCTCGAGGTCACGACGCTCCTGATCCCAGGCCTCAACGACGACCCCGCCGGCCTGGACGAGTTGACCCGATGGCTCGTCTCCAACCTCGGCCCGGAGACGCCCTGGCACGTCAGCCGCTTCTTCCCGGCCTACAAGCTGTCGGACCTGGAGCCGACCCCGGTGGAGACCATCCGCCGGGCAGTGGAGGCGGGGCGGGCGGCCGGCCTGCGCCACGTCTACTCGGGCAACCTCCACGACGGCGACGAAGACACCCACTGCGCGAGCTGTGGCGAGACGCTGATCCGGCGGCGAGGCTACGTCGCCGTCCGGGCGGCCCTCGAGGATGGCCTCTGTGCGATGTGCGGTCACTCTCTGGCGGGCGTCGGGCTGGACGAGTGGGGCCGCCGGGACGGAACGCCATGAGCCCCGGCGCCGCTCCCCGCCGCCCGGCCGTAGCCGGCAGCTTCTACCCCGCCCAGCCCGACCGGCTGAAGGGCCTCGTCGACTCGCTCCTCGCGGAAGCGGGGTCTGTCGCGCGACCCGAAGGCCTGGAGGCCGGCCTCGTCTGCGGGCTGCTCGTCCCTCATGCCGGCCTGGTCTTCTCGGGCGCGATCGCCGCCCTGGCCTGGCGCCTCGCGGGCGAGATCGCCCCAACCACGATCGTCATTGCCGGCACTGACCATGGAGCCTGGGCTGACGGCGTCGGAGTCTGGACCGGTGGCCCGTGGCTGACGCCGTTGGGCGAGGTCGCCATCGACCGTGATCTGACGGCGGAGATAGCCGGGCTCGGCAAGCCCTTCGCAGCCGACGACGACTGTCACGGCGGCGAGCATTCGATCGAGATCCAGCTGCCTCTGCTGGCCCGGACCTGCCCCCAGGCGCGAATCGTGCCGCTGGCGGTCAGCCCTCGCCTCAGGGCCCACACCGAAGCAGGCGCCGCCGTTGGCCGGCTGCTGGCGGCCAGGCGCGCGGCGGGAGAGCGGATCCTCATCGTGGCCAGCTCCGACTTCGCCCACTACCCGCCCGCAGCCGTGTGCGAGGAAGCCGACGACCGCCTCCTGGCCCCACTTCTGCGCCTCGACGCGGACACCCTGGGCGATCTGGAAGCCGCCCTGACTCTGGCCGGGCTGCCCGGACTGGTGTGCGGCATGTGCGGCATCGACGCAACCCGGTTCACGCTGACCGCCTTGGGTGAGATGGGGGCGAAGCGGGGGATCCTGCTCGGCAAAGCGACCTCCGCCGACGCGGGCGGCGACCCCGGGCGGACGGTGGGCTACGCCGCGGTGGCCTTCGCCTGAGCCCGCTGGACTGATCGGCCGGCCCTGTTGCGGCCCGCGGAAGAGCCCGCCGGCGGCAAACCGGATCCGTTGCCCGACGCTAGCGTGAGAGCTCGAAGTGGACCGCGCCCGCGCGTGCGGGGGCGCGCGGCGGCGCAGCCGGAACCGTCACCAGGAATCCGGCCGGCGCTCACAAGTCCTTCACAACCCCGCCGGAGGATGGGCGCACACAAGCGAGCAGGCGCCGGCCCCAATGGGCCCGGCGGAGCAGCCGCATAAGCAAGGAGCAACCCGTGTCGACCATCGAGACCGCCGCCCGGCCGGTCGCCATCCAGATCAGCAACCGCGCCCGACTCGAGATCGTCGGGGCAGTGCTGCTGGCCCTCTTCCTCAGCGCTCTCGACCAGACGATCGTCGGGCCCGTGCTGCCGCGCATCGTCACCTCCCTGGACGGCGTGGACCTGTACGTCTGGGCCGTGTCCTCCTACCTGGTCACGAGCACCGCCGCGATCCCCGTCTACGGCAAGCTGTCCGACTACTACGGCCGGCGGCCGATGCTGTTGCTCGGGATCAGCCTCTTTCTGGTCGGCTCGGTGCTGTCCGGCCTGAGCCAGACGATGTGGCAGCTGGTCGCGTTCCGCGGCCTCCAGGGTCTGGGCGCGGGAGCTCTGTTCCCCATCGCGCTGGCCATCGTGGGCGATCTCTTCACCCCGGCCGAGCGCGGCAAGTACCAGGGCCTGTTCGGGGCGGTCTTCGGCGTCGCTTTCCTGATCGGCCCGTTCCTGGGCGGCTTCCTGACGGACAACCTGTCCTGGCACTGGATCTTCTTCGTGAACGTGCCGATCGGGTTCGTCTCGCTCTTCCTGATCGTTCGGCTGCTGCCCAACGTGCGTAAGGAGAACGTCCGCTTCAACCTCGACATCCTGGGCGTGGTGACCCTGAGCGTCGCCGTCGTCGCGTCTCTGGTCGCATTGACCCTGGCCCAGAACGGCGATTGGACCGACACGCCAGTCGTGGCCTGGTTCGCCCTCGGCCTCGCCGGCCTGGTGGCGTTCCTGATCGCCGAGACTAGGGCCGAGGACCCGGTGATCCCTCTCGATCTCCTCCGCAACCGAACCTTCGCCGTCTCCGCCGGAGCGGCCTTCCTGGCCATGTTCGGCTTCGCCACGATCATCATCTTCCTGCCACTCTGGTTCCAGGTCGTGCAGCAGGCCAGCACCACTGAGTCAGGCTACCTGCTCTTCCCCTTCCTGGCCGGTCTGATCGCCAGTTCGATCGCATCGGGCCAGATCGCCAGCCGGACCGGCCGCTACAAGTGGCTTATGGTCATGTCGATGGCCTCGCTGGCCGTGGGCCTGGCTCTGTTCACGAACCTGCGGCCGAATACGCCCGCTCCACAGTTGTGGCTGTGGATGGCCATCGCCGGCGTTGGGATCGGACCGACCATGCCGCTGCTGCCGCTGATCGTCCAGAACGACGTGTCGTTCGCCCGCCTCGGCGCGGCCACCAGCGACCTGATCCTCATCCGCCAGATCGGCTCGTCCATCGGCCTGACGATCGCCTTCACGGCCTTCCGCAACAACCTGTCATGGGACCTGCTGCGCAGCTCGATCGCCGACGCCGGTTGGTCCGGCCTGCCGGCCTCGCCGCCGCCCGGTCTCGACATGGGCAACCTGACCAAGATCGGCGGCTCCGCGGGCGACGTCTTCTCGGTGATCCCGCCGCAGTTCCGCGAGGTCGCGGCCCGAGGGTTCAACGAAGCCTTCTCGATCGCCATCGCCGACTCGATGCTGCTCGGCATCGTCGCCGCCGTCCTGGGCTGCGTGACTCTGCTGGCCCTCGAGGAGAAGCCTCTGCGGGCCCACTTCCACGCCGAGCAGGCGGACCATCTGGACCACCACCTGTCGCCGCAGATGCCGGGCCCGGCAGCCGCAACCGACTAGCAGCCGCTCATCCCGAAGGCCGGCCTCGACAGAGACCGGCCTTCGCCGCTGCGAGCGGCCCCCGGGCACGTCATCATTCGCCCTGCAAGAGGCCAGCGCAGAGGAGGCGAGATCGGGTGTCAATCAGCGAGCGAGCGGGCAAGCCCGCGGAGAAGTCGATGCTGGTGGATGTCGATCGGCTCGTCGCCGCCTACTACGACGTCCGGCCCGATCCGAGCCAGGCTTCGCAACTGGTCTCCTTCGGCACCTCCGGCCACCGTGGCTCGTCGCTCGACGGGTCCTTCAACGAGACCCACATCCTGGCCACGACAGAGGCGATCTGCCGCTACCGCGCCGGCAGGGGCATCGACGGGCCCCTCTTCATCGGCAAGGACAGCCACGCCCTGTCGACGCCGGCCACCCGGACGGCGATCGAGGTCCTGGCGGCCAACGGCGTGACGGTGATGACCGATCAGGCGGACGGGCTCACGCCCACGCCCGCCATCTCGCACGCCATCCTTACCTACAATCGCGGCCGGACCGGCGGCCTGGCGGACGGCATCGTCGTCACGCCCTCGCACAACCCGCCCGAGGACGGCGGCTTCAAGTACAACCCGCCCAATGGCGGCCCGGCCGACACGGATGTCACCACGGCCATCCAGGACCAGGCCAACGAGCTGCTTCGGTCGAGCCTCGATTCCATCCCGCGTCTCAGCTACGAGCGGGCCCGGGCCGAGGTTCGGTCGCACGACTACACCGGCGCCTATGTCGACGACCTGGCCGGAGTGGTGGACATGGAAGCCATCGGCGCCTCCGGCTTGAAGCTCGGCGTGGATCCGCTGGGCGGCGCAAGCGTCGGCTACTGGGGCGCCATCCGCGACCGCTACGGCCTTGACTTGACCGTCACCAACGAGACCGTCGACCCGACCTTCGGCTTCATGACCGTCGACTGGGACGGGCGCATCAGGATGGATCCCTCCTCGCCCTACGCCATGGCCAGCCTGGTCTCGCTGAGCGACCGGTTCGATGTCGCCTTCGCCAACGACACCGACGCCGATCGCCACGGCATCGTCTCTGGCAAGGCTGGCTTGATGAATCCCAACCACTTCCTCTCGGCGGCGGTGGCCTACCTGTACCGCAACCGGGACTGGCGTCCGGAAGTGGCGGTGGGCAAGACGCTCGTCTCGACGGCCATGATCGACCGCGTCACGGCCGAGCTGGGAAGGCGGCTCCTGGAGGTCCCCGTCGGCTTCAAGTGGTTCGTTCCCGGTCTCGTCGAGGGCTCGCTCGGCTTCGGCGGCGAGGAGAGCGCGGGGGCCTCGTTCCTGCGGCGGGACGGCACCGTCTGGACGACGGACAAGGACGGCCTGATAGCCTGCCTGCTGGCGGCCGAGCTGACGGCCCGGCTGGGGCAAACACCTGCCGGGGCCTACGCTGAGCTGACGGCCCGTTTCGGGGCGCCCGCCTACCGCCGTATCGACGCCCCGGCCACGCGCGAGCAGAAGGCGGTGCTGGCCGGGCTCTCCCCGGAGCAGATACCCGCCACCGAGATTGCCGGCGAGCCGATCACGGCTGTCCTGACCCGGGCCCCCGGCAACGGCGCGCCCATCGGCGGCGTCAAGGTCCTGACCGAGAGCGGCTGGTTCGCCGCCCGTCCGTCGGGCACGGAGGACGTCTACAAGGTCTACGCAGAGAGCTTTCGGGGCGTCGAGCACCTGGAATGCATCATCGACGAGGCCAAATCGGTCGTTTCGGGCGCTTTGGGGGCTTCCCTTTCTCGCCAGTCGCGGTAGGATTGATGGTCCGGGGGGTGTTGCGCCTCGACACCGCGAGCCAAAAGGAGGATGCAACCTCCCTGGCAGCCGCCATGCGGGCCGAGGTGCGGCGGGCAACGCCGGCACCGGACCGGAGGATTACCGGTGTCGACTCCAAAAGTACCGCCGGCGTGGCCGTAAGGCCGCACTTGACGCGCTGACGGGCTCATCTAACGTGGACTCGCACACGGCTACATAGCGCAGGGCATCTCAGGTGGATCAGGTCACTCAACGTTCCAAGAGCCTCAGCCAGGCGGTTGCCTCGCTCAATCGCGAGTTCATGGCCGCGCTGGTCACGGAAGAGGCCGCCGGCATCGGCCGCCAGGTCGCGCAGATCGTGCGCGGCGACGGCTGGCTCGAAGCGAAGTCGTCCGCCGTTCTGGTGGACGCCATCGCCGGCTGGCTGGGCCGCGAGTCGGTCTCGGCCGTCGGCTTCTTCGCCAACGGGACCGGACCTGTCGAGATCGTGGCCAAGGTGGGCAGCTACTTCATCAGCGGCCACGGCATCCAGGTGGAAGACGACCTGACTGTCAATTGCTGCGAGCGCCATCGGGCCCGCTTCAGCCAGTCGCGCATCGAGGATTGGGACATGTCCGCGAACTCGACGCGCTTCACCTGGGGCAACCCTGATGCCCAGGAGGCGGCAAACCGGCTGGCGGTCCTGCTGACCGAACAGGTTGACCCGGAGATCGCTCTGGTCGTGCTGGGCGGCTAGCCCCGCCCGACCCGCCAGATAGGAGAAGCCGGCGCCAGAGGCGCCGGCTTCGTGTTTGTTAGGGCGAGGAATCGGCGCGCCTCAGCAGGCAGCCGGTCCAAGCAGCTTTCCCGTGGCATCCAGACCGTAGTCGTAGGGGTAGACCGCCCCCTCGCAAGCGCTCTTGCCGTAGCGAGGGGAGTCGTCCGCAGTCTTGGGCCAGGTGAACGGCGTCTGCCCGGTGAAGGGCACGTCGCCGAAGAGCACGTCTGCCAGCCCGGAGCCGGCTTCCGTGCCGGGCAGCCAGGCCGCGATCAGCGCGTCGGCCTGGCCGGCGATGCCGTCCAGCACAACCGGCCGACCCGAGTAGACGATCACGATCAGCTTGTCCACCAGCGGCCTCATCCTGGCGATGAGGGCCACGTCCTCGGCCGGGAGGGCCAGGGTGGCGGAGTCGCCCACGCCTTCGGCATAGGGCCTCTCGCTGACAACCACGATGCCCACGTCGGCCTTGCCCGAGCCGGAGAACATGGCGTCGGCGCTGTAGGTCAGGCTCGACCCGAGCTGCGCCTCGAGCGCCTCCTTCAGGGTCGTGCCCTCGGTCAGGTTGCCGGCCTGTCCCTGCCAGGTGAGGGTCCAGCCGCCGGAGGCGAGCCCAATGTCGTCTGCGGCCGGGCCGGCCAGCAGCACGGTCTTGCCCGATTTGGCGACGGGCAGGACGCCGCTGCCGGTCTTGAGCAGGACCGCCGACTCGGCGACGGCCTGGCGGGCAACGGCCCGGTTGGCCGCCGAGCCCACGTTGGCCCATTCGCCGGAGGGGGGCAGCGGGTTCTCGAAGAGGCCCATCTCGAACTTGACGGTCAGGATGCGACTGACGGCGTCGTCGACCCGGGCCTGCGAGATCTCGCCGCTCGCGACCAGGCTCTTCATGGCATTGGCGAACTCGCGCCAGTTGCCGGGGAGCATGGCCATGTCGATGCCGGCGTTGATGCCCTGCTTGACGGCCTCCCGGTAGTCCGCGTTGAGCTGGCCGATGCCGCCCCAGTCGGAGACGACGAAGCCGGTGAAGCCCAGCTCGCCCTTGAGCTTGTCGGTCAGCCAGTACGGGTCGCCGTGCACCTTGCCGCCGCTCTGGGTGCTGGTGTACGACGCCATGATCACCCGCGCGCCGGAATCGACGGCCTCGCGATAGGGCGGCAGGAACAGGTCGGCGATGGTGTCGTTGTCGAATTGGGTCACGCCCTGGTCGAGCATGTACTGCGAACTCCCGGCGCTGGCCGTGGAGCTGCCCCAGGCCGTCCCGCCGTCACCGAGGTAGTGCTTGGGGTCGGCCACGACGGTTTGCTGGTCGGTCAGGCTGTCGCCCTGGAGGCCCTGCAGGCAGGCGGTGCCCAGCTGGCTCACCAGGTCGGTGCTCTCGCCGTAGCTCTCGTAGGTGCGGCCCCAGCGGACGTCCAGCACGACCGCCACGACCGGCCCGAAGTCCCAGCGGGCGCCCGTAGCCGCCGTCTCGACGGCCGTCACCTGGCAGGCCTTCTCGACGAGAGCCGGATCGCGGGTGGCGCCCATGCCGATGTTGTGGGGGAACACGGTGGTGCCGCCCACGTGGGCGTCGCCGTGGACGGCGTCGACGCCGTACAGCATGGGAATGGCCAGGCGCGTCTTGAGAGCCGCTTGCTGGTAGACCTCGATCATCGCGTACCAGTTCTGGGCCGTGTTGGCGCCGGAGGGGTTGCCGTCACCGCCGGAGAGCATGGCCCCGAACCAGCCCGTGATGACGTCGCCGGGGTCGCGCGGCTGCCAGCCCCTGCTCGGGTCCTGGTTGATGACGGCCGACATCTGGCCGATCTTCTCGTCCAGCGTCATCTCTGCCAGGAGCGCCGCGACGCGGTCCTTGATGGGCAGCGACGTGTCGAGCCAGGCCTCGGCGGCCAAGCTGGCCGCGCCCGTGGCGGAGGGCTGGGCCGTGCCCGGCTCGGTAGCGCTGGGCGAGGAGCTGCCGCAGGCGGCGACGACGAAGGCCGTGGCCAGGATCGCCAGGTGGCGCAGCGTGCGGCCACGCCGGGAGGTCGGCGCGGGACCGCGCCGACGCGTCGTTGAGTAGCTCATTCGCTTCTCCCTGCTGCGGTTTGTTGAAGCGATTGTCGCCTGAATGGAACCGCGGCGCAGGCACAGGCTCCGCCGGGGCCTCTAGATCCTGACGACCGGCGCCGGAGAGTTGTTCGACGCCCGGCCTGACTCAGATCCCGAGCACCTTCTCCGCGGGAGCATATTCGAGGCCGTGGGCCTCCGCGACCGCCCGGCACGTAACGCGGCCGCAGCAGACGTTCAGGCCGTCGCGCAGATGCCGGTCCTCCGTCATCGC
>Ga0315538_1000245_pt1 | contig 36344 bp, 28 predicted proteins | sample SalMarSW160230MG_2_FD_203834 | JGI IMG/M metagenome (GOLD analysis project Ga0315538, IMG submission 203834) | Salt marsh sediment microbial communities from the Plum Island Ecosystem LTER, Massachusetts, United States - Salt Marsh Sediment SW1601-230 ...
GTACCGCCCTGCTTTTGTCGTCAGGCTCTCTTTGAAACTCTCAAACGAATCGGTAGGAGGCAAATTATCCTCGTGCTGAGCCTTATATAAATCAAGCTGACAACGCATATAATGAAGTCCGTCCATTAGTTTGCCGATCTTTGCTGCTTTGCTCGCCTGCGTAAACCGGGGCACAGCCCTTATTGCCATAACGCCTAATACAACTGCTATTATCAAAAACCGTACGTTTAGCAAGCGAGCCTGCTCTTTCATCACCCATCCCCCGATTGCTTAAAATTCTAAATTCTAATATCTAAATCCTAAACAAACTTGTCCTGAGCTTGTCGAACGGATTCAAAATTAAAATAACCAAATGACCAAAATACATGGCGTGCACAATGCACCTTACCTTCTAAATTCTGTCTTCTGTATTCTGTCTCCTGTCTTCCACGTTCATTAAAAAGGCTGACCTGCTACAAGCAATCGCCTCAGCACGGTCAGCCAATTTATTTACTTAGCAATGTTTACCAGCTTATGTTGGTGACTGTATAGTTGCGTTCAATCTTTTACAGCCCTGCATGCGCAGCAGTATCATCTGCCTGGAATGCTCCAGTATCGCTATTAAATACCCAGCCGTCTGTATTTACACCTGCTGTGCTGGCACCAGCTTCAGTACGTACAGTAGCTAGATCGTTGAACGGATTCTTCGGCATCTGCTGCAGATAAGGACCATAGGCTGTTCCGGTTGTCCATGCCTCGCCGTAGATGTCACTCTTAGCAGTAAGAGAGCTAATAAACCCAAGCCCAGCCGTATGAGTATCGTTGACAACACCTGGCAAGTTATCATTGTGCTGGACCTTATACAGCTCAATTTGTGAGCGGATACTCTGAAGGTTGCTCATAAGGCTGTTGACCTTGGCCTCGGTGCTGGCGTTTGTAAATTGAGGAATTACAATCGCAGCCAGAATACCAAGAATGACAACCACAATCAAAATTTCCACCAATGTAAAACCACTTTTTGCTTTCATTTTCTCACCCCTTTAATAAAACATAAATTTGTTTGATAAACAAACACACTACGGCCAATATCTTTTTGTACTATTCAAGGTATCGGCCTAATTAACATTTGACTTTACAGCCGATAATTTGTCCTGTCGGGCACCTCCAAATTAAAAAAGTATGGAAAAAAGGTTACAATAAAATTACTTCGATAATCCCAATCAAATACTGCGTCCGAGAACACTCCTAAATTGCTCTAAGAGGCTATGTATGACTTCCCAGTTAAAGTATGAAAAATAAACACATAACTGCCAAATGGCAAAAATGAAAAGTTTGAAATACTAAATCCTAAACAATACCCAAATTCTAATCTCAAATTGCTCTGTAGAAAACACCAACCGTCATTTCGACCGAAGTCCCCTGGGGACGAAGCGGAGAAATCTGCTCGAAAGTAGATTTCTCGACTCGCCTGCGGCTCGCTCGAAATGACATCTTCTACTCTTTTCTACAGAGCAATCTCAAATGACAAAAACGATTTGTTTAGGATTTTGTATTTTGGTAATTAGAATTTGTTTAGGATTTAGGATTTAGTGCTTAGGATTTTTGTATCGTTTACAGCACCATATATACCGGTACGTTCTCGATATGTATTTTTCTATGGGACTTTCCGGCGTGAGAAAGCTCTATCCGGATATAATCGACGGCTTGCAAAGCCGACTCGACCTTATCGGCCCACTCAATCAGAACCACCGACTGCGGATAGCAAAAATCGTCAAAGCCCAACATCTCAAACTCGGCGATGGAATTTAGACGGTAGGCGTCAACATGAAAAATATCCAGCCTGCCTTTATACTCGTTAACTATAACGAATGTAGGGCTGGTGACTTCGTTAGAGTCTTTAGCTCCTGCACCGGCTGCAATACCTTTGATAAGACGTGTCTTGCCGCTGCCTAAAGGCCCACAAACAGCGATAACCTCACTGCCTTTTAACTGTGAGCCGAGCCTTCGGCCAAGCTCAAGGGTCTCCTCCGGCGAATTTGAAGTAATATCAAAATTGGTTCCCATAAATCTCAGTGTTTAGCCCCCCAATCCTTCGACTCGGCTCAGGACAGGTTTATTTGGGGGGTTTTACCTTCCGAAGATGGTCATATCCTTTTATCTGCAAATCAGCAACACGGCCATCGGTCATTTTTATCTGCATCTTTCTTGTGCCGATGATTGTGCCGATTTGTGTTATCGGTACGGGATCGCTCCATAAATTCAATAACCTTTTACATTCTGTCGGCGAAGCAGTAAAGAGCAGCTCAAAATCTTCGCCGTCGTTTAGTGCCGAGCTTAATGGGTCTTTGGATTTTTGTGCTTGTTTTGATATGGGAATCCGCTCTGCATTTATAACAGCTCCCACGCCGCTTGCTCTGCAGATACGATTCAGGTCGCTGCTCAGCCCGTCACTTATATCAATCATCGAATTTATAGTGACCATTTGAGCGAGCTTTATCGCTTCTTTAACTCTTGGCTCAAACTTCAGATGTCTGCCGCAGACAGCGCCTCCCAGCTCGCCTGTAACACAGATAATATCACCAACGTTGGCGCCGGAGCGTCTTATCGGTTTATTGCCGGCCGGCCTGCTGAGCATCGCTACGCTTATTGTAAACGGCTGCTTCTTTCTCCAGGAGGTTATGTCACCACCTATCAAAGGACAATTGTATTTGTCACCTGCTAAAGTTATTCCGGAATGAAGCTGTTTTAATTCTTTTTCGTCGAATCCTTTCGGAAGGGCAACAGATACTACCGCAGCAATCGGCACCGTGGCCATAGCCGCACAATCGCTAAGACTGACCGCCATAGCTTTATAACCGGCCTGTTTCAAGCTCGTTTGTTTTAGGTCGAAATGGATACCGTCCAGCAGCATATCGGTGGTAATAAGAACAGAAACATCTTCCGCCAATTGGACTTCAGCCATATCGTCGCCGATACCGATGGGAAATTCCGCTGCTGATAACTTGCTCTGACGGGCGAACCAATCGGTAATTTCATCCTCACTGATACCCATTTCACCGCCAAGGTAAAAATCCCCAAATAAACCTGTCCTGAGCCGAGTCGAAGGATTTGGGGGCTAAACATTTATCGTTTTAACAATTGCTTGTTCCAGTACGCGATTTGTTTTTTCGCCTGTTGCGGCCCTGCTGCTCCCTCAGTGACATACTTGCCGACCACATTTTCTGCGCCAAGAAATTCGTAAACATCTTTCTCGATAACAATCGAAGATTTTTTCAGCTCAACTAATGCCAGGTCTGCAAATTTTTTATTTTGCTTTTCACAATCAGCAACTAATGTACCCACAATGCCGTGAGCCTGGCGGAAAGACACGCCTTTTTGAACCAAATAGTCGGTCAAAGCAGTGGCATCTAAAAAACCATCCTGCAGACTAACTGAAATTTTCTTTGTATTGAATTTTATATGCGCAACAACTGCCTTCGCCATATTCAATGAGGCCTTAACCGTGTCACTTGCGGCGAAAATATGAATCTTATCCTCCTGCAAATCGCGATTATAGCCCGATGGCTGAGACTTTAAAATCGTCAGAAAAGCTATCAATGAGCCGTAAACCGAGCCGGTCTTTGCGCGAATCAGCTCTAAACAATCTGGATTACGCTTCTGCGGCATGATACTCGAGGACGTGCAGAAGCTATCGTCAATCCGCAAGAAATCAAACTCATTTGAGCAGTAGATTATCCAGTCCTCAGCTAATCGGGAAAGATGAGTCTCTATAAGCGCACAATCGAAAATGAACTCCGCGCAAAAGTCTCTGTCGCTTACCGCATCAATACTGTTATAGCTGATATCCGAAAAGCCCAATTCTTTAGCGGTGCTTTTTCTGTCTAAAGGCAGAGTTGAGCCGGCCAATGCGCTACTGCCCAACGGCGAAATATTAAGCAGGCTTCGGCAGTTTTTCAGCCGATTTATGTCACGCTCAAACTGCTCTACAAAACTCAATAAATAAGCAGCGATTACAATCGGCTGAGCACGCTGAAGATGCGTGAAACCCGGCATTATATCCTCGGTATGTTCGCCTGCTAATTTAACGAATGCTTTTTGCAGCAGCGTTATCTTTTCCTGTAAAATCTCTATTTCATCGCGCATCCACAGCCGGATGTCGGTAGCAACCTGATCGTTCCGGCTTCTGCCGGTGTGAAGCTTTTCGCCGGCCTTTCCGATTTTTACAATCAGTGCGGCTTCTATAGCCATGTGAATGTCTTCGTATCTTTTATCGAATTTGAACCGCCCTTTCTCGATTTCCTCACTGATTTCGATTAGCCCGGCTTTGATCTGCCTGAATTCATCTTTAGTAATTAGCTTTTGTTGTGCCAGCATTTGCGCGTGTGCGATTGAGCCGACGATATCGTATTTGTAAAGGCGTTTGTCGTAAGAAAGCGACTCTACAAAGTCAACCGTCAACTCATCAGGCTCACCAGCTAACCGCTCCTCCCAGCTCTTCTTGACCTTGGACATTATATATGCTCCCAAAAAAGTCTCTTTTGTTTAAATCATACGAGCAGCCATTATCTATGTCAAGTACATCCGGCTCAGCACAGAGCTGGAGTTTTGTGCCGGGATTTGCATTTTTCACAGCCTTTTCAGCGTCTGGGTGCACAAAACATTAGAGGTACTAAAGCAGGAAAGGCCGCAAAAAATAGCTCATAAGAGAACTTCGATAACTTGTGCTGCTATTTGCACGTCTGTCATTTGGCAGACAAGACTGCAAAACATTTTGCAGAGAACAATTTTCCAGTGATGGAGTTGGAAGGCGGCTTCAAGGAATGGCAATGCCATACCTTACCCATCGAGAAGTAATGTTAAAGGATGGATGCCCAGAACGGCGTTTCCTTAAGAGATTTTTATCCGGTGAAACTGTAGCCTTATGAAGAAAAAATAAAACCTTTCACGGCCTTATCGGTCGAGAGTCCGAGGGGCTGTGTTGAATTTGGGTCATTTTACGTCATTGCGAGCTATGCTCCCTTAGGGAGCGAGGCAGTCCGTAAGGACTCCATAGGAGAGCCGAGCGCATCAATCTCTCTGTAGCGAATATCTGAGATTGCTTCGCCCTGCTACTTCGCGTCCCTCAAGGACCAGCAGGGCTCACAATGACACAAAAACGTTGGCTTGCCTTTGCCCCCGTGCTTTCTACTTGCCCCTGCGTCTTCCGACGCAAGGCGGGGCAGCGGGCGAAAGCAAAAACGGGTGCTTCAGTCGAAATGGCCTATGACCTTTTCAACAGAGAGCCGTGGCTTGCCATAGTGTTATTAATTTCTACGGACCAATGATGCAAACTTGCTTCTGCTTAGCAATAACAGAACCGCCGCAACTGTTAATTATTTGGCATTGGTACTGCTTAACCAAATTTGCACCGCAGTTTGTCATTGGGCAGACATGGCATGGGGAACGCCATACAAATTGATGACATGGTAACAAAGCACCAGCCCCAAAATAATGGCCCACCATTTGGTGCCGGATAAGCGTACCAGCAAAGCAGTTTGTCATTGGGCTGATATATCCGTATCCGAATCCCAAATGTGGTCCAAAACCAATGTGCGTATAGGGGTACCCAATACTCGCTGAACCTACAGAACTTAACAACAAAATAACTGCTACAGAAAATACACACTTCTTAACCATACATACCTCCTTTAAAAAGTATAATCAATCAGTAATATTATGCCAGCCGTTCTAAAAAGGTCAATACAACAATTTTGATGTCATCACAAATTAGGATAAATCCTTGCTCTACCAATGTCGTGCTATTCAATCCTGAAAAATGTTTACGCTGCTGCTAAAGCACATTTATCTTGAGCGTGTTGCATAGCAGCTCTTTCTATAATCAGCAGAACTGTATGAAGAGGCAAATTGAGAAGGATTGTGAAAAAAAATGGGACAGCTTTTGCTCTCCCTTTATTTGTGTGGCTCCTTCCATTTAATAGCTCTTACTTCTCTTACCCGTATCTCGATCTGACTTGTAAGTAAACAACCGGTAAAATGGGCAATGTTTTAGAGCCACGCGATTGTATTCCAACATTATAAATCGACCGATTTTTCTTGAAATCTTGAATAATTCTTTTCATTCTCTGCCGGCTTTTTTTGCTTATGCTTTTAACTTTTTTGTGTCGATGATGTTATAATCAACACAAATAATTATGGATACTATTATCTATATAATTTCCGGTCCGCTGTTTTTAATATCACTTGCTGCCCATCTCTATGTCAGAATCTACTTGCGCCCCAAAGATGGCTCAGACCTGGACGACTATTACCACGAATTTGAGGACCAGCATCCTGCTTATGCCAAATATACAAAATGGTCAAGAATTACCTTTGCAGCCGCAGCCGTTGCCACCCTGCTGCTATTTATTGCAATGGCAATATAAATACACTCGATGTTGGATGATCGGCCTGCTCCTATAGTTGAAAAACAGATTGATAACGAATCGGTTAAATTGTATGATTCTCTCTGTCTGAACAGAAAATAGTGCGGATGACAAATTCTTTTGCCTTTAAGTGGAGCCCCACGGGCGGAGCCCGTGGCACCTCCATCTTCGGCGTAACCCGCCGAAGCACATCCGCCTACGCTAAAGCTATGGTGGATACCCGCTCGCATTTCCATCCTCCGTCCCTTAGGGACTACGGAGGACAGGCATCCACCCCCGCTCTTGCTTCGCAAGAAGCTGCAGGGGTGGCTTTCTGCGAAGGCGGGTAAACTGGACAAGAGGATATGAGTATCAAGGTTTTGGGAATTTCGTCCAGCCCAAGACTCAATGGTAATTCTGACTTGCTCTTGCGGGAGGCCTTGGCTGGAGCTGAATCCGCTGGAGCACAGGTTGAATATCTGCGCCTGTGTGAGTTAAAAATCAGCCCATGCGTTGAATGTAACTGCTGCTACAAGACCGGCAGGTGCCGGATTGAAGATGACTATCAAATGGTACTAAAAAAGATGCTGGATGCAGATCGATTGATTTTCGCTACGCCGATATTTTTTATGACCGTCTGTTCACAGGCAAAAATGCTCATTGACCGCGGCCAATGCCTTTGGGCTGCTAAATACGTGCTCAAAAAACCGCTCTTTGAAACTGCTCAACGCGACCGCAGGGCAATGGTTATAGCCGTAGGCGGCTCAAAAAGCACTAAGCAGTTTGAAAGCATTCGATTGACGATGAAAACATATTTTAATGTGCTGGAGATGAAATACTTTGCCAATTTGTTCGTCAACAAGGTTGATGCTTGTGGTGTAATCAAAAAACATCCTTCGGCTCTCAAAGAAGCCTTCTACCTCGGCAAACAGTTAGCTTCCACCGACACTTCCCTGCCGGAAAAGCCAATCGAAATTGAATTGACCTGAAGGGTAAAAAAAAAGTGATAATGCGGGGCTAAATAAAATGTAAGTATATTTAACCCCGCATTTCACGTTACGTCCATTTGTTACTGCTGTGGAAAATGCAGCCCGATATCATCTATGTACAAATCACCTGCACCACCCGACTGCGGATCGTCTCTATCACCGACACCAATAGCTATCTTATTGATAGCCTGCATATTCACGCCGGGAAAGTCCGTCAGCGGAATATTCCACTCTGTCCAGGTGTCTATGACTGTTGCAGCAGGATCCGGATATGTGATTACCGCACTGTTGCCGGCGCCATCCTGCAAAGCTACATACACCGGCTCGGCAAAGTTACTTTCCATACCAATATCCTGCGATTGCCAATCGCCTATAACCGTGCCGGATATGGTAACATCCGAGAATTCGGCTGTGCACGTTGCATCGACGTTATGGCCGGTCAGGCATAAGCCTACATAGACCTCCGTAAGCATAGGCATATTCACAGAGTCCAGTGTTATCCATGTAGCTCCGTTAGCTGAATATTGTCCAATAAAGGAGTTGCCGGCGCGAATTATTCTAACCCATTGTGGAGCTGTGATCCCGGCTTCCGTGACGTCTTCACTATTAGCATTTACAAGAGGCCGACGCTGGTAGGAAACTCCACTCTCAGGCGTGACGACCATGGTAGCATGCGTGGAACCGGGTTCCAGAGTCTGGCGAATCATCACTCCAGCCTTAGCCCATGGATCGGTGTTATCGACGCTGACCACCTTTGCTGTTATAGTTCCAAATCCAGAGAGCTTCTTGTAGGCGAAGTGGAACTGGTCCGCATAGCCCCAGATATCCTCTCCGGCAGCGGTCATCGTATAAAGTGGGGTCCCGGCTGTGAAACCGCCAACAGAAGCAGGTACACCTCTGAACCACAATGTTAAGGACTCAACGCCGTTTGCCGTCCAATCCTGGGCGGACAGCCACTGGCGTTCAGCTTCAGAATATAGCAGAGTCCCTCCCTGCTCATAGTTGGTGCCTTCGTTTACAGTACCATCGTTGTCGTAAGTCATATACATGGCCTGATAGCCACCATGCACTGTATTTTTCTCGGCAAACGGGGGTTCAAGGTGCCCCACAGTCATGCCGCTATTATTGACGACATAGTCTGACCACGTACCATATATCCTATTGTCGGAATCGTCATAATCTTCAAAGTCATCTACCACGACATAGTCAGCTACTGTAAAGCCCCAAAGGTGGCCTTTATTTATCGTCACGCCATCAGTCAAGATCTCATCGATTCGCCAGTAGTAAGTCTGGCCCATCTGAAGAGGAGCTTCGGTGGGGATATAATCGGTATCTTCAAGGTCTTGCCGGCCGCGATAGATATCTGGAGTTGTTATATCAGCATTATCCACAGCCGTCTCATCGGTACCGAAGTACACATCGTGCTGTGCGGCATCATCTGCCGCGCCCCATCGAAGAATAGGTGTCTGCTTAACTGCTGGGGCGCTATTAGCCGGTTTTGCACCTGAGGCCCTTATGGGCAGTAAGAATAAATACCTCGGAATAATTTGTCGTGCTATAGACGGACTTTGCCAGCTCAGGCGTGCCATTGAACCTCCAGCTCCGTCAAAGTACTCCATTACCAGCGATACCGTCCCGGCAAAAAGATTGATAGTACTCTTATTTTCCAGAGGTTCTTGTGCAGTCCACTCGTTGATAATCAGTCGTCCATCTATCCACAATCGGACGCCATCTGTTACGTCACGACGGGTAATAAAAGTATAGGTCTCGCTGAGTGGCACTTCTATATCAGCAGTCCACCTGACTGAGAAGTTATCTACATCCAGTTGTTCATCCGGGGAGGCTTGACCCCAGTCAAAGTCTATTGTATCATCTGTACGAGTAAACGCCGGCTCGCCCGTCAAAACTGCGTTGTTATAGTACTCGCTCTTTATGCCCACACCTGCACTGATGACGGCAAAATGCCAGACATCGCCCTTATGTTTTGTAACGCCATCGGCTTCGACCTCATCGATTCGCCAGTAGTAAGTGGCATCCTCTTGTAGGGCTCCGGGCTCATAGGTTGTAAGCGGCTGATTTCCCTTAAACTCTTCTGATGTGGTATCAGCATTCGCCACTGCGGTCTCATCGGTGCTTATGTACACATCGTGTGTCTGCGCATTCATACCCGCACCCCAGCCAAGATCCGTATCGGGATTTATCCATCGAGCAGCATCATAAGGGGCAGGGCTGTGTGCTGTTAAGGGCGCGCTCGTAAAGCTCCAGACATAACCTGTGTGTATGGTAGCACCATCAGCTTCGACGCTATCGATCCGCCAATAATATGTTGTCCCCGGATCAATACCGGCAGGATGCTGATACTCTGTCTCGGTCTGATTGCCTATGAATTCATTATCCCCTGGCGTGGGATTGGTGCCGAGGTACACATTGTATGATTGTGCATTTCTCCCTGCCGTCCACTGCATTAGCCCTTCGACAATCCCTACGGCACCACTATGGGGGTTAGGGTTGCTGGCCTTAGGACTGGCAACAAGTTCAACCGTCCCAAAAAGACTCGGATTCTGCCAAGCATCTCCAGTATCCGCATGCCAACCGATCTGTGTCTCACGACTGTCGCCGGCGTCATCGTCGTTAATATGGATGTCAAGTCCCAGTAAATCACCTAAGGCGGCATCCTTTTCTATCAAAAGAGCCGTCCATGGAAACTTAATTTCAAGGACATATCCATCATCAGTTTCCGACACTATGAATTCCACGCCGGGCAGACTTCTGGCGCCATGGTGATATTCCTGTATCTCAGGAACCTCAGTGTTCCAAGCGGCACGATACTGGTAGTCATCGTCACCATACGTAGTTGGTTTATCATTACCGCCGTCAACATAGATCTCTACACTATCATCCTGCCAGGACTCACCAGAATCATTTTGTAAGTCTTCGTCGTTGACATCTATGAATAGATAAAGATATTCTGAGTCCCATAGGCCCCACCAACTACCCGAACAATCAGGAACCGAATCAGGATCACCTCCCGCGGTGGTGTTATACAGCCCGTATTCTTCTGATGCCAACCATACATCTTCTTTGACACCATCAATAACCGGCAGCGGAGTTCCCGCTGATGGAATCTCAGCGTCCGGCTCTTGGGCTAAGACATTACCTGCCAGAGCTAATACAAAAACAAAAGAAATCAAATAAATAAATTTCCTACACATAATTATCCTCCTTTAAAAAAACACTAAAACCAAGATACCTGTACTTTGGCTACACATCCTTCGACCATCCCGTAAGGCGCCCGTAAGGGGTCCCCATGCGGAGATAGCTTAGTCCATGGCTCAGAGCCTACGATGAGCTTGTCGAAGGGACAGGCCAAAATACCGGTTGCCTTCAACAAACCTCTACATTTTTGTCCCCGCAGAAGCGGTGAGTATAAAGGTATCAAGCAGCCGGAATCTAAACCTTCGTGATGATTGTCTAAAACAAGTTCCTTTATAAAACAAACATCAAAAATTCTACTCTATGCAGCGGCTTCGCTATGCAGTCCTAAGGACTCCTTACGGAGAACGAGCTTATACCTTTCCGAAGTCACGTTGGTTTTGACAGACTCGTACGTAACTCAGTGCTGAAAAAAAGAAAATATTTTAAGACCTGGCTTTATGCCTCCTTTCTTTCCGTCTGCGCGTGTTCTTCGGCAGTCGAGCAAAATACCATGCCGTTTGTTAATGAAGGTGTAACCAACTCGCCTCCGCCGCACAAAGCTAACATTTCAATCTTGTACTTTGAACTAAATAGTGCCCAGGAAATCAAAATCCAAAAACTCTAACATAAGAATTTATATGATATCAGGGATCCTATATTCCAGAAAAACTTTCAGCTTATCATAGAACATATCCTATAATCTACTGGTGAAAACTTTTTTGTTTTGCTCGTCCCTTCTCTATGCGGTCAACCGAAAATCAACAAACAGAAAATGCTTATTAAAACCCGTGGGAGGGCGTATATCCCAATCGGCCCCAAATAGCCTTCTGTATCTTGTACAAATCCTTGAAATCATCGGGGCTCTCAGGTTCCATCTGGTGCACTGGGTTGGCCATTTTACCAGTCTCCAACGTCTTGTGCCCCTTCCAGTTCCAGTGGTCAGCATGGCCATCTGCAAAAGAGAAGTTCGTCCCCTCGCCGTGCCTGACGTGTGGTGGGTCCCACCATCGCTCATTAACGTAATGAGTTGCATAACTGTCAGGAGTTACCCGGCCTTCATCAAGAAAAACCATTCTATAGGCTGGGGCTGGAGTACGAATCTCTGTTCTTTTTTTAACCCACAACGCCGTTGTGCCTACCCTCAAGCCCACATTTCCCTGGTACGTGCTGTCCCGAGGAAGACCGTTCATAGAATCGACTATGGAGTATGTCCGCATTTCTCCACGAACTCCAGTCGGACACTGGTAAAGCTTCTCACTCTTAGTGTACGGAAATAGCGCTCCAGCTCTGATTGCTATTAGCTGTAATTCCTGAGGTAATTTCTCTGCCTGGTTCATGTAACCAGCGGCAACATCATCACCTGTCCACCAACGCTCCCTCTCGTGTATTCCGCTCGTGGGTACAGGTGCCTTGCCATCTATGCCGTCATACGCCTCCCCGTTGACTATTTTTTCGTTATTATCATCTGCATATACGCTCCATGCCAACTGTAACTGCCTCAGGTTGCTAAGACAAACCGCACGTTTGCCCTGCTCCCGCACTCTATTCAGTGCCGGCATTAATAGTGCCATCAATACAGAAATGATAGCAATTACTACTAAAAGTTCTATTAAAGTAAAACCTCTTCGTTTATTCATAACTGCTCTCCTTAAAAACCAAGAAAAGTTCACAGTGATTTAATCAAAGTTTTAAAAAGTTTATTCTTATTTTGTTATACTACTACTCTGTCGCAGCTTGAATGATGGATGTCATTACGAGCAAAGCGAAGTCGCCGGGATGGCTTGCGCCACAATCTCTGATATTCGTTTTAGAGATCGCCACGGCCTGCTCTGCAGGCCTCGCAATGACAACTCCTCAAATCACCTGCAGCGAAGCACTACGTCTATGATAGCATAAATGAAAACACCCGACGAAGCTGAGCGGGCTTTAGCCTCTCTTCTCTATAAATACCACATCTGTTAGGATATGAATACTGGATACTATTCGTTTATTCGTGTGTCTGAGTGCCTTTTAAGGTTAATATCTTATATATTATAAAAGATTTAGGCATAAAACAAGCGTTATTTTGCGCAAAATAAACGTCATTTTGCGCACCGTCCTTGTTATCGTAATAAAGTTATTGTATGTATAGATTATGTCAAAAATTCCTAAAGTCATATATCTGGTAGAGACATCAAGAGCATACGGCAGGGGCCTTCTCCGTGGTATTGCACAATACTCCAAGCTTCACGGGCCTTGGCTTTTCTCCATGGGGCCGGAATTTTACGTACAAGGCATAGAACACTCCTACAAGTGGATAAAAGAGGTGGGAGCCGATGGAATTATCGCCCCGCTATGGGACAACAAAATTATTGATATGATTGTTGATCTCGGTCTGCCGGCTGTGATCTGTGGTATAGAAAGGCCTGCTTTACATATATGTCGCGTGGTAACCGACGACATTGCTGTTGGCCGTATATCCGCCGAGTATTTCTTAGTACGCGGATTTGAGCGGTTCGCCTTCTGTGGTTTTGACGATGCAATCTGGTCTCAACAACGAGCTGAAAGTTTTAGCAAATCAGTCGCCAAGGCCGGTTTTAAAGCCCATATCTATCGGCAGCCTAAGGCAAGACACCTGCGAACTATGAAAGGTGAACAGAATATTATTGCTGAATGGCTCAGTTCGCTACCGAGACCCATAGCCATTATGGCCTGTAACGATGACCGCAGCCAAGACGTTCTTGCAGCATGTAGAATCGCAGGTATTGAAGTACCGAGGGAAGCGTCCATCCTGGGCGTAGATAATGACGAATTAATTTGTGATCTGTCTTATCCACAGTTATCAAGTATAGCTACAAGTACCGAAAGAGCAGGCTACGAAACCGCTCGAGTCCTTGATAAGCTGATGGCGGGGCAACAAATAACAGAAAATGAAAAGGAGGTGGTTATCTCGCCTTTGCACGTTGTAACCAGACAATCAACAGACATCACGGCAATAGAAGATCCAAAGGTTGCGGAGGCGGTTCACTATATTCGTAAGCATTCCAGCAGGGTAATTCAGGTCGGTGACGTCGCAGAGGCTGTTGGTCTGTCCCGGCGAGCTTTAGAACAACGTTTCCGGAAAATACTCGCTCACTCTGTGCATGAGGAGATAAAATACGCCCGCATCCATCAGATGGCGAACATGCTGGTTGACACAAATCTATCGATATCTCAGATTGCAGGCTTATTGGGATATCCGGATGCGAGTAACGTATCTCGATATTTCAAAAAACATAAGGGAATTAGCCCATCGGACTACCGCAATAAATTTGGGCCCAAATAGACTCTTTTACCCGCCTTCGCAGAAAGCCACGGATTCTACCCGTGGACGCCGTCGTCTATAGCCGGACTTTGGTGTCGGACGATGAATGCGAGCGGGTATCCACCATAGCTTTAGCGTAGGCGGATGTGCTTCGGCGGATTACGCCGAAGATGGAGGTGCCACGGACTACGACCGTGGGGTTCCACAGTTAAGACAAAAATAAATACGCTTTTGCCATTTATTTATAGATTATCCGGCAGAAGCACGCATATTTTTGAATCGGTATCACTTACCCGAAAAAAAAATGAGACTGATGATTAATGTGGTCATCAGTCTCAGCTTTTTCATCGCCCCGTGTTTTTTTAACAGTTGCAGTCTCTCCGCAATCACTGCTGATAAAGACAACAAGAGCCGATTTTTATCTATTCGAAAGCAATACCAACGCCTATACTCGCATCATTGAGCGTATTTTTGCGCTCAACTCTCACTACTCGACCTCTTCTAATACGTGCAAACTGGCCTTTTTGCTTGGCCAAAGCGGTTGTCCTTGGAAAATTGATTTCTACAATATTGCCCGGCTGAATAGGCATCATCATAGGAACTGTTATAAAAACGCCTATCTTGCTAATATTAGAGCTTCTACCGTTAAAGAATCTTTTAGCCTGTGGCAACCAAACACTAACAGGCCAAGATAGATCAGTCCTGCTCTCCATACGTTGCTCAGTTATAGTTTCCATGATTTTAGTCTCCTTTCAATCACGGCTCCATTTATGATAACCATATCGGCAATGTTAATTTGGATAGATTAGCATATTTGCATAAAATGCAAGTTTTTCCTAAAGACTTTTTTATACGCACTCTTACCGCTTTATTTTCCCTTTTATTATCGGCCGTCTTATATTATTTTTTGTTAATCATCAAAAGATGTTTCAATTATATCTACCTCAAGAAACAATTTCCCTTTACCCGCCTTCGTAGAAAGCCACGGCTGCGCTTTCTTGCGAAAGCAAGAACGGGGGAGGCTAGCGAAAGCAAAAACAGTGGAGGATGGAAATGCGAGCGATATCCGCCATAACTAAGTGACTCTGGGAAGTGCCTACTTGCCTAACGGACTGCAAAGGCTGCAAGCTCTGCTACGGATGGTGGATACTTCGCACGGTAGTACAGGAAATCAGATTGCAGTGGCGTGAGCAACACTGCGTGGACACTAAAATATCAGACAGATTAAGAACAGGAAACGGAGGTTTATCCGCCTGATTTCGGCTAGCTCGGTTGAGGTGTGGCGGGACAGAAAATAGCAGTTTAATGGATTCCTGCTGGAGTTTATCCCACACACTGATGCGGGCAGGTAATGACATTACAAATCGATTACTCTAAATATACAAACCATATTTTCATACTCATACATAGCATATGTAAAGCGCGTAGCTCTCCGCAAGCACCGTAAGGCGTCCCTTGTGGGAGAGTCCATAGGACTGCCACAGGTACGCGCTTTACGTAGTAATAATCACCAAAGAACACCTAATCAAAGTTACGTAATAACAATTGCTATAATACAATCGAATGATTTTTAGATATTAGCAGTTTCTGCTAACGGAAACTGCTAATATGTGTTGATACACGTTTATATGTTGGGGTAATACCAATTGTACTTAATTTCAGCGTTTTGCCGGGTTATCTGATGTGGTTCATGGCGCTGCTGAGCCAATAAATATTGAATCCACAAGCTGGCTCAAATATATGAAACGCAAGATTTAATCATAATTGGTATAAAATGATGAATGAGGGGAAAATTACAAAGTACGTAAGCGTTCACGGGAAAACCGCATTTTTGTCATTGCGAGCGAAGCGAAGCAATCTAAAATCGTACGTTTTTGAGATTGCTTCGGCCTAAAGGCCTCGCAATGACACAAAAACGCCTTATTTTCTGTGTGAACGGTTACCAAAGTACAAATGCTACTCTGCAAAGTATCCACCATCCGTAGCAGAGCTTGCAGCCTTTTTCATCCTTCGCAGTCCACAGGACCCCTTCCGGCTTAGCATTGCTACGGAGGATGGACACAGTGCCTTAGGGAAACAGGCACTACGGAGGACGGGTCACTCTCAATGACGAAGCCAAGCCTAATGTCTTCAACAGAACAATGCTACACAACACTAAAAATGCGCATAACATCAACTGTCTTTTGCTGATTATCTAACAGCACAAAGTGCAATAACCGAGGCATATTATATCTTTATTTTTCCTCTGCCCCGGACCCCGATGTTTTGGCTGCGGCGGGAGCTTCAGTCACAGCTTGCTCTGCTGGAGCCTCCTTTGCTCTCCGGCCAGTATGACTCTTGCGATGTGCAACTTTCGGCAGACCCAGTAAAGAATCGCCTTCGGACCATTGCTCTTCGTCTTTTAACCGCTCAATACGTTCAACACGCGTCAAAACGTTTCTGTGCCTGCTGAGAGCACCTTTTATTTTCAAAGTACGATCAATAGACATTCAACAATCTTTCCTAAACTAATTGATTTTCTTACCGTATGCATCTCGAAAGAAATTCGGCGCGAAAGTCTCTCGTCCCTCAGGTGCTTTACCTTCATATTTAGCTCCAACTTCTATAATTCTCTGTTTAGCTTTGTATCCGTCGGTGCCAGGCGTCTTCGGATTTTGATATTTATCCTTCGTAATCAGGAAATACCAATTGGCTTCCTGCACAATTTGTGTCTCTATGCCGTTCTGTGCAAAGTGCTCTCTTACCGGCACCAAATCTGCCATTCTATAATATTGAACCAAAACAATTACGTGGTCGCCCTGTGTATCGGCTGGCCTGAATTCCTCCTCGGCTGGTGATAATCTTTCGCCTGATAAAGGTTTTAGACTGGCTTCGGACCGAGAAATCACCGTAGGATTTTCTTCTGTATCTGTCTGTACCTGACCGGCTGTATTGGCTATTTTTTGTTCGAGCTGGCCGAGCCGAAAGGCTACTAAAATCAAAAATACCATTCCCAAAACCAGTGCAATTGCAAGTTCGTACGGCAGTGAAATATCTATTCTGCCGGCGTTGAGCCGAATTAGTTTAGGCCTTCTCCACCACATTGCTGAGTTTTCAGGTACAGCCGTATCGCTCGTCATCTCGGATGGCTGCTCTTTTTCGCTCTCTTGCCGGCGCAAGGGCTCTATCTTTTTCCCGGCACTTGTTTTAAGCCGAGTTTTGGTCATCACCTCGTATAAAGCCTTTTTTTTTCTTTTTCGTGCCATAAGAAATCAGCTTACCTGTATATATTTTACACGTGAAAATTATTTTATCACAGTCAATATTTACAACAAAGGCAAAAATAGGATAAAAACATGTCTCGTTTATATAACATTTTGATCCTGTTTTCAACACTAATTCCTTTTGTATAGCATCGTCACGGCAATAAAACAGTAAATTTAACTCCTGAGATGTGAGTATAAACCTGGAAAAAGCCCTTAACCGGACATGTTTGTATAAAGTTAAATTTGACTTGACAAGACGCATGTGTTTAACTATGAGGATTGTTTTTCGGCATCTGCTGAGCCATTTGTCGGTCAGCTTTATTTTCAAAGACAATATGGAGTTTAATAATGCTGCCAACGAAAAAGACGAGTAAAAGCAGAACACATACACGCCGAAGCCATCATCGGCTCAAGGCTGTGAATTATTCTCTCTGCGTAAAGTGCGGTCACGCAAAGCTGCCTCACGCAGCGTGCGAAAATTGTGGCTACGTTAATCCAAGAATCACATTAAAGCTTGGCAAGGAGGAGAGTAGCTAACAATGCGGATCGCAATTGACGCAATGGGAGGTGACTATGCACCGGATGAGATTGTTGCCGGTGCACAGGAGGCTGTAGAGCTGCTCGATACAGACGATGTGCTGATCCTCGTCGGGCCACAAGAAACTATAGAATCACGATTGCCTTCTGTTAAACAACGTCCTGTTGCAATTCAGATTGTGGACGCTCCTGATGTCATTGGTATGGACGAGACGCCGATCGAGAGTCTGCGAAGAAAACCCAAAAGCTCGATAGGAGTCATCGCCAAGTTAGCCAAGAGAGGCCAGGCAGATGCAGTCATTTCAGCAGGTAATACCGGGGCCTGTGTCGCCGCTTTCCAAATGCGAATGCGGAATCTACCCGGTGTTAATCGGCCTGGAATAGCAGTTGTATTTCCCACTCCCGAAGGGCCGGTGACTATATGCGATGTAGGGGCGAATATTGCTTGTAAGCCCATCAACCTCTATCAATATGGAGTGATGGCCAGCTTATATTCCAAACACTTGCTGAAGGTGGAAAATCCCAGAGTCGGTTTAATGAGCATAGGCCAAGAAGATGCAAAAGGCAACGAGGTAGTAAAAAAAGCACGAGAGCTGATGAAGTCTAATCCGAATATGAATTTTGTGGGCAATATCGAGGGCAGGGACATCTTCAGGGGTATATGTGATGTTGCTGTTTGTGAAGGATTTGTCGGCAATGTAGTTTTGAAACTTACCGAAGGCCTGGTTGATGGTCTATTTAAGGCGATAAAAGATGAGCTTATCCAGGAGAAGGTCCCGATGGCTCTGGAATTTAAGCCTGTAATTACACGAATTTATAAGAAATACGATTACAATGAATATGGTGGGGCACTGCTCTTAGGTGTTAACGGTGCTGCACTGATATGTCACGGTACGAGCCGAAGCAGAACAATTAGAAACGCTATTTTAGCCTCTAAGAAATACCACACTAAGAAAATAAACGATAAGATAATGGAACGTCTAAGAGAATCTAGCGTAAGGACAACTGATGCACAAATCAATTGAGGAGCCGGCCCGCCCTTATCACGCTGTTATTGCAGGATGTGGTTCGTTTGTGCCGGCAAAGTTAATAACAAATGAATACTTGGCGAAGATGGTGGATACTACGGACGAATGGATCACGACCCGGACGGGCATCAAGGTTCGACACATTACTACTGACGATGAAACTACCGCACTTTTAGCCACAGAGGCGGCCAAAAGAGCTTTAGCCGATGCAAAGCTCGATGCCGCCGAGCTTGATATTATTATTGTGGCTACTATCACGCCTGAGATGGTTTTCCCTTCCACGGCGTCTTTTGTACAGCGCTCTCTACAGGCAAAAAAAGCGTGGGTGTTCGATTTAGCCGCTGCTTGCAGCGGTTTTATCTATGGCCTGTCGATTGTGCAGCAGTTCTTAGAGAGTGGTCGATACAAAAATGCTCTCGTAATAGGGGCCGAGACCTTGACCAAGATTACCGACTGGACAGACCGGACAAGCTGTATTCTTTTTGGAGACGGCGCAGGAGCCGTCGTGCTTGAGTCCCGACCTGCGAACACTAATGATGATTGCAAGGGAATTATATATAGTACCCTATCTTCGGATGGTGATTGCTGGGAAGCGCTGAATTGCCAGGCGTATGGCTCTCGCTATCCAGCGCACAAAGAATTAGACGACCCGAAAAAAATTTATATGGAAATCAAGGGTAGAGAGGTTTACCAACAAGCGGTTAGGCGGATTGTCGAAACCGTTACCGAGTGCCTTGAGCGTTGTAGCTTGAGCGTCGATGATATTAAGATGCTGATTTCACACCAGATGAACGGAAGGATTATTGAATCTGCAGCCAAGCGGCTAAGATTTCCCAGCGAAAAGGTTTATATAAATATCAGCGAATTTGGCAATACGTCCGCAGCGTCGGTGCCCCTGGCTTTTGATGGGTGTGTCAAAGAGGGTAAAGTCAAGAAAGGCGATATCGTGATTTTCGTGGCTTTCGGTGCGGGATTGACTTGGGGCTCAAGCGTAATTCAGTTATAATTGTTCGTATTGCGTCATGCGTATTGCGTATTGCGTAACCCACGACTCAGTACGAGATACGAATCATGAAGACTGCTTTTTTATTTCCGGGACAAGGTGCTCAAGAGGTAGGGATGGGCGCCAAAATCGCCCAGTCTTTCCATGTAGCAGCTAAGATTTATGAACAGGCCAACAAAATCATCGGATACGATTTACGAAGGATCTGCTTTGAGGGACCCCCAGAGGGGCTAAATACTACGACCGTTTCACAGCCCGCAATTTTTGTGACATCTGCTGCTATCTTAGAGGTTCTGAAAACGAATCCTCCCTTTAGCAGTATAAAACCCGATATAACAGCAGGTCTCAGTCTCGGCGAATATACCGCTCTATATGCAGCAGGTGTGGTTAGTTTTGAGGATGCGCTTATTTTAGTACAGAAACGCGGCCAGGCCATGCAGGCAGCCTCAGAGGCCACCGAAGGTGCAATGGTTAGTATAATTGGCCTTGACGAGGAAAAAGTTCGGCAGCTTTGTGCCGAAGCAAGTCAGGGTGAGCTTATCGAACCGGCCAGCCGTGAGCTTGTCGAACCGGCCAGCCGTGAGCTTGTCGAACCGGTCAATTTTAATTGTCCTGGCCAGATTGTGATAAGTGGCAGCAAATCAGCCTGCAAGCGGGCGGAAGAATTAGCACCAAAATATGGCGCGATAAAAGCGGTTCGGCTGGAAGTAGCCGGTGCTTTTCATACCGAAATGATGTCCAGCGCAGCGGATGAGCTTCATAAAGCTCTATTAAATTGTAAAATTTCAAAGCCGGTCGATATTAAAGTTATTGCCAACATAAATGCAGAGTACTACACAAGTGCTGAAAAAATCGTGGAGGGCTTAACAAAGCAATTGACCAGCCCGATTTACTGGCAAAAATGTATGGAGCAGCTTTTAGCTGACGGCGTGGAACAGTTTTACGAGATTGGGCCTGGCAGAGTCCTGACCGGCCTTATGCGCAGGATCAGCAGAAAAACACAAGTCATAAACATTAGCAATTTGCCCCCGCTCCTGTCTTCCCTGCTGCCACGTCATGCGACGTGAGTCGCAGAGTCAGGCGACAGGAAGACGCGGGGGTGAATGATGTAGGTTGTATGATTGTTTAGCCCCCAGGCTTGCCTGGGGGTCTGTCATTCCCGTGAAACCTGTCCTGAGCAAGGTCGAAGGAACGGGAATCCACTGCTCCCATTGGGTTAAACATGATTATTAACCGCATGGTCAAACAACATGCCTATCATACGGGACTCGACTCTGTATAAACGTACATAAAAGTATTATTATTAATACCTAAGAAACTTAGGTATTCTTACCGACTGATGAATCCTTATTTAGTATAAGATTATAGATACTTGATACCAAGTGTTCGAGTCTCAATACCTAAGATACTTAGGTATTCTTTGAAAATCAATCAGAAAAGTACCAAAAACACGAATCTGGCAGCATGTAGGGTGCGATATTTCGCACCATTTCCATATTCACACATAATCTGTAGCAGTACGACGTCCCTTGTTTTGAATTTTTAGATTTTATTCATTTGAATTTGTCCGTTCTCCGTAGTGCCTACTTCCCTAAGGGACTGCGAAGTCCATTCTCCGTAGTGCCTACTCCGCCGAAGCGGCTGCGAAGGCTGGAACTACGAAGGATAAAGCTGGAACTACGAAGGATTAGAATTTCGGATTTTAATACCTGTCCTGAGCGACCTGTGGTGAGCGAAGTCGAACCAAGTCGAAGGATTAGAATTTCGGATTTCTATGAATATATCTTCCGGGATACCCGTTTTAATTTACTGCGTTCTGGTCTGGGCCATCCTCCGTACCTGTGGCAGAGCTATACAAAACGCTTCAGCCCGTGAGGTAGGCGAAGCCGACCACCGTGATACAAGAAAAACAATATCCCACTTGGTAAACACCTAAAGGACTAAACTTATTTTATGCTGCTATTTTGATAATTTCAACAAAATATTTGAAACGGATTTGGTATGATAAAAGCAACTGTAAAGGATTTGCCTTTTGTCCTGTCAATTTATCAGGAGAAGTGACTTTCTATATGGTTCCTTATGATATAGTTGAACTCTACTTTTTGTTGCTATAGACAGTAAAAAATTTCGGACCATTAAAGTGAATCATATGGTCCGGTTTGTCGCTTATCCAGACCTCGGTATCCCAAGCAATATTGTTGATATGTTTCTTGAATTCAGCGAAACCTGGAAATGCGCTTACATAGACTCTTTTGGCATTACAGCATTTAAGTGTGCGTTCCAATTCTATTTGTCTCTTGGGAGACAAAGGGCCATGTGCTGTGACGGCTTCTATTAAAAAAAGAACGCTTCTTTTCTGGTCAAAAAGGACGACATCGGGGAGTTTGTCATGTTCCGTAAGCGGTATTCTTAACTTCTTCAACAGTTTTTTATCCACGTGCAGCAACTTCCTGGCCGTATCACCAACATAAACAACGGATGTTTCTGAGCAGAATCTTACCCTAAATTCGGTGATCACTTGAACCTGAAGCTTGTTATGTTTACCTGGAGAAAAATCCACCGAAGAGCCTCTAGGCAAATCCACGGATATAAGATATTTTTTTCGACGTTTCTCATACCTGTCAATCAGCTTTCCCCTTCGTTTCACCCACTTATTTACAGCAGAATTCCAACCAAGAGTGCCGTATTTTTTTACTACCTCAAGCGTATCGCTTTCGATTGAGTAAACGGTGAGGGGGCTGTTAGTAGGTCTCTGAGGGTCGTCGTGGTTTTTTTCAACTATACCTGCTTGTTCGAACTGATGTAGTGTTTGTCGCCTTATCGTTTCTCTCGTATTTTCGGCATACTGTTTACCATAAGTAGTCAGAACAAACTCAAGAATGTCATGGATTCTTATGCTTCTTTGCTTACTCGCTGACCATTTGTTGCTTTCTTTTAGATCAAGCAAAGCCAGCAATGTCAAACCCGACCTTTTATTCTGCTGTGCCTTTGGTAATCCCAGAGCTTTTAAAATTTCAATGGCATCGCTTATTTTGCTCATAGTCATCGATTTATTTATGCAGCATATCTATTAAATTTTTATCTATACCCAATACGACTCCCACTGATTTATCCAGGTCAAATTCTGTCTCACTATCCAACTTTTTACGAACAACCTGCCCTATTCTTTTAACATCCTTTATTGAAGGGAAAGGAAGGCTCCTTATGTCTGTTGCGTTGACTTGCGTATTGCCGTTAAGGGTTCTGAAGTAATTATCCACTATTGCTGTGTTCAGAATTGCCGATATACCATATGCTTCATTAACAGACAAATGTCTACCCGGTTTGTGAATGTAATTCAAATGATTTTCAATGCCAATCGCTTCGTGTGGGAATTCTAATTCTAAAAAAACCGACGAATGTAACCTGCGAGGTTCTTCTTTTGAACTGAATCGCCTTACAAGGACATAATTTTTGACTGGCAACAATAACTTCTTACTATTTTCTGTTACTTTGATAGCAATAGACTTTTTGTTCTTATTTTCGGGCCATATCGTTTTGATACCTTTCATATTGTGCATCCACAACAAAGGCACTGATTTCCCGTTACTTGTGGATTTCAGGATAAGATATTTCTTGGCCCTAAAAGGAACCACAGGCCCTGTTGAAATCTCTAAGCCTAAATCCCTTAACTTGAAGGGCCATTTATCTACTACGTTCAAAACAGCAATGTCAATGGGCGAACAGGGTAATTTTATAAAGGATTCTTCGCTATTATTGATGAGCAGCTTCGGGTCTGAAAAAGTTAGTTTCTTCATTTTGCTAAAATGCTTGTTCTTAGTTGTAGATATGACCATTTTCCCCCGATTTGCTTTTCCATCCTTTCTCTCGGCTTTAAGTATGATGTTCTCCTGTAATATCTTGTCTATGTCGAAAATCTCATTGCGTGACTCGAATACGTGAACATGTGATAATTTAACATTATCTAAAAACCATCGCCGAAACTTCTTATAATAAAGACCAGAACAAAAACTTCTTGGTGTGATGAACACCATTTCTCCTCCGGGCTTCAACATATTTGCCGAGATCATCATAAAAGAAGTATATATGTTAGGCTGTCCACAAGCGCAGTCTCTCATAATAGCAGCGTGCGGGGAATTTTTGTTCAGTTTGTAATAAGGTGGATTTGCAATTGCAAAATCGTAAAGAAGCGATTCTTCTTTTCCGTAAAAGAGGCCATTCTTATTCATATATGCCTCATTCTCCAAAATGAAATCCCGGCTATAGATACGATACTTTAGGTTGGTTCCCTTGGCACCAAGCGTTTTCTTGCATGACTCTAAAACAGCCTTCAGGAAAGGCTGAAGTTTCGGATCGTTCTCATAAGCATCGACCATTAACTCGAAAGATTTGCTATATCCTGTTAATCTATCGCAAAAGGAGGCAAAAAGCATTCCTACTCCTGCGCCTGGGTCGAGTAATCTTATTTGCCGTTTGTTTATATTGAACATATCCACCATAAATCTTGCTACTTGTGCAGGAGTAAAAAACTGACCCTTAATCTTACGTTTCTCAACACTTTCGTTCTTGCAATATAATTCGGCTAGCCTCTCCGCGTAGGCCCCTAATTTTTCGTTTTTCCTTTTATCTGGTACCTCCATATATTGACCTCTTGGGATATTTGTTTACCTGATTATTAATGTTTTATTATTCCATCCTATTTTACAAAGACTATTCTAAAAGACAATATTCCCTTTTGCAGAACACTGCAAGGCTGAATTCCCGGCTAACCGGAATATTTATGTCACAATTGCGTGTTTTTTTGAACGGCACCGCAGGTGACAAAAAGAAACACCCCACCCACAGGTGGTGGGGCTAAACAATATAAATTTCTGTGCTCTCTGTGTCCTCTGTGGCAAAAAAAGAGTATTTATATCTGCAATTGCGTGGTTTTTTATTGACCGGCACCGCAGGTGGCAAAAAGAAGAACCCCACCCACAGCCATTCGACCGCGCTCAGGCCAGGGGTGGTGGGGCTAAAAAAATCCGTGTCAATCCGTGAAATCCGTGGTTAAAATTCTCTGTGGCTGATTAAACCACCAATAATAAACCCCGCAATAAATTGCGGGGCTAAGCATAAAAAATAAGTCTGTGAAATCCGGGTTTATTCAAATAAAAATTCCTCAAATGACAAGAATACCTAAGTATCTTAGGTATTAGGACTCATACATTTATTGTCGAGCATCCAGGATTGACATTTGAGTATCGAGTATCCAGCATCGCGTATCGGGTATCACCCCAGACATTTTTACTTCTAAAATCCAACAATGAAAATCAAAAATTATTATCATCGCTAAGTAAATCGGTGTAATTCCGTGTCAAAAATGATAAGAACCCCGCCACCTCGCTCCGCCGAAGCGGCTACGCAAAGGCGAGTAAATGGCAGGGCTAAACAATATAAATTTCTGTGCTCTCTGTGTCCTCTGTGACAAAAAAAGAGTATTTATATCTGCAATTACGTGGTTTTTTATTGACCGGCACCGCAGGTGGCAAAAAGAAGAACCCCACCCACAGCCATTCGACCGCGCTCAGGCCAGGGGTGGTGGGGCTAAAAAAATCCGTGTCAATCCGTGAAATCCGTGGTTATAAGTTGTAAAAGGCGTTCGGAAATCAAAAACCACCTTTTCTAAAATTTTGTTGCCTTGCGGGACTCTTTGCAGTAAAAGTGCAAAATACAACAATTACAAAATTTTCATAAAACCCCGCCGTAGTGGCGTAAAGATAACCCCCTGATGAATCAGGGGGCTAAAAAGTATGGAGACAAAGGAAATGTCGGAAAAGAGATTAGCTGTTGTAACCGGTGCAGCAAGGGGGATAGGACGAGCAATCGTTCTTGAATTGCTCAAGCAAGGCCGAATCGTCGCTGGGCTGGATATAAATGCCCAGCAGCTTAGCGAGCTTGAAGACGTTGTAAAAAAAGCAGGTTTTACAGTAAAAACCTGCTGTGTGGATATAACCGATACGGAAAAGTTTACAGAGGTGCTCGAATCTTTAGCTTCTGAGCATAGCGGGATAGGGATTTTGGTGAATAATGCCGGCATTACGCGGGATAGGCTGCTTTTGCAGATGAGCGATGAGGAGTTTGACAGTGTTATTAGGGTAAATCTTCGGGCTGCATTTATTGCTATGCGGGTGGCAGCAAGGTCTATGGTTCGGAATAAATTTGGCCGAATTATAAGCCTTAGCTCGGTTGCCGGCGTGATGGGTAATGCCGGCCAGAGCAATTATGCGGCCAGCAAGGCGGGTCTTATCGGTCTAACCAAAACCGTAGCCCGTGAGCTTGCGAGGAAGAATATAACTGCAAATTGTATCGCGCCGGGCTTTATTATTACCGAGATGACGGATAAACTGCCGGAGCCGGTCAAGGATGCAGCGAAGCAGATAATACCATTGCGACGGCTTGGAAGCGTAGATGACGTAGCTAAAACAGCGGCGTTCCTGGCCAGCGATGAGGCTGGGTACATCACCGGCCAGGTGCTCTGTGTGGATGGCGGAATGGCAATGTGATAGAAGCTATGCTATTTGACGTATGTTCAAAAAAATAAAAAATTGTTGTAGATAAGTGATTTAGTAGGTATTATACCCGCCAACGTAAAGGTTTCAAAGGTAAGTGTATTAGAATTAATTGTTGTTGATGGAAACCGACAATAATGTTGCGAAATAATTTCCTGTGTTATTAGGGAGGAAAAACAAGTGAGTGTTGATGAGATAGATGCTCAGGCAATTGAAAGCAAAGTGATTGAGATAATAAGTGAGCAAATGGGCGTTGACAAGTCTGAGATAACGCGTGATACATCTTTTATCAACGACCTAAATGCTGACTCATTGGACACCGTAGAGCTTGTAATGGAATTCGAGGACGAATTCGATATGAGCATTCCGGATGAGGAGGCCGAGAAAATCCAAACCGTTGGGGCCGCGATCGACTATATCATCAATGTTGCACAATCTAAAAAGCAAGAGTAGCGATTAATTCTGATATGGATAAGCGGCGAATTGTTATAACAGGCTTAGGTTGTGTCACGGCCCTGGCTGAGTCTACGGATGAGGTTTTTGCTGCCTTGTGTGCCGGCAAGAGCGGCGTTTCTAAAATAGAATCCTTTGATACAAGTGCATTTCCTGTAAGATTCGGCGGCGAGATAAAAAGCTTCGACGTGACCAGATACGTTGATCCGCGTGAGAGCAAACGCATGGACCGTTTCACACAGTTTGCTGTCGCGGCGGCAAATCAAGCTGTCAATGATAGCGGACTCGATTTCTCCAAGGAAGATACGTTTCGTGTAGGCGCTATCGTAGCAACTGGTATAGGCGGCATCAAGGAAATCGAAGAGCAACACAAAAAGTTGCTGGAGAAAGGCGTAAGGCAAGTCTCGCCTTTTACTATCCCAAGACTTATGGCTAACGCAGCCAGTGGCAACATTGCTATTTACTATGGTCTGAAGGGTCCTAATTTTTGCGTCTCCAGCGCATGTGCCTCTGCCAATCATGCTATCGGCGAAGCCTTTTGCAACATCCTTTCCAGACGAAGTGACATCATAATTACCGGCGGCACCGAAGCCGCCCTTACCCCCATCGGACTGGCCTCATTTTGTGCCGCGAGGTCGCTTAGCACTCGCAATAGTGATCCGACAGCAGCTTCGAGACCATTTGACAGGGATCGAGACGGCTTTGTTCTGTCTGAAGGAGCCGGCATTTTAGTTCTGGAAGAATATGAACACGCCAAAAAACGAGGTGCCAATATATATGCTGAGCTCCTCGGCTATAGTGCAACCGACGATGGCTATCACATTACCGCACCGATGCCGAATGGCAATTGTGCTGCAAAAACCATGGAGCTGGCACTAATCGACGCAGGCATAGACAAAGAAAAGGTCGATTACATCAATGCCCACGGCACAGGTACGGAGCTAAATGACATAGCTGAAAGCAAAGCGATTAAATCTGTTTTTGGCGAGCGTGCATACAAAATTCCGGTAAGCTCAACAAAGAGCTGTCTCGGACATCAGCTCGGAGCCAGTGCTGCGGTTGAGCTTATAGTATGCGTCAAAGTCATAAATGAATCGATCATCCCCCCCACTATCAACCTGGAAAACCAGGACGAGCGTTGTGACCTTAAGATGGACTATGTGCCGCTCAAAGCCCGACAGGCAAAGGTCAACATTGCAATGAGCAACTCTTTCGGCTTCGGGGGACATAATTCATGTCTGGTCGTGGGAAAAGTTTAGTCTGCAGCACGGATTGACACTGTTTTTCATTGGCCACAGAGGGCACAGAAAGCGCAGAAATTTATATTGTTCAGCCCTGCCATTTTATAGCAGGGTTCTTGTCTTTTTTGACACGGATTAACACAGACGCCGTCCCGAGCACAGGCCGAGGGATCTGAGACACGGATTCATAATTTGTTTAGCCCTGCCATTTTAATGGCAGGGTCATTTATCTCGCCATTTATTGGCGGGGTTATTTCTTTTTACCACCCGCTTGACCTCCGTAGTATTAACGAAGGATGGGTTGGCAGGATTCTCGTCTTTTTTGACACGGATTAACACAGACGCCGTCCCGAGCATAGGCCGAGGGATCTGAGACACGGATTCATAATTTGTTTAGCCCTGCCATTTTAATGGCAGGGTCATTTATCTCGCCATTTATTGGCGGGGTTATTTCTTTTTACCACCCGCTTGCCCTCCGTAGTATTAACGAAGGATGGGTTGGCAGGATTCTTGTCTTTTTTGACACGGATTAACGCAGACGCCGTCCCGAGCACAGGCCGAGGGATCTGAGACACGGATTCATAATTTGTTTAGCTGGTACACCCCCGGCCTGAGCGAAGTCGAATGGCTGCGGTGCCGGTCAATAAAATCATGGCGGAGTACAAAATCCCCACAATTTAACCATCCGGCTACGGCTCCCCCGTTCTTGCTTTCGCAATCACCGGGATGGCTTACGCCAGAAAGCACGGGGGCCGAGACGAGTTAACAAATCACAAATCACTTCCTCAAACCGAAAGAAATAATTGAAATATAATTATTGTTGGAACATAATAATATAGATGGTAAAGCGATTGTATGGTTTCAATAATTGACGAACATCATAAAGAATTATCCGACTTATGCCGGAAGCATTATGTCAAAAGGCTGTAAGTATTTGGTTCAGCGACCACAGATGATTTCAGCCGGTCGAGCGACATCGACCTTCTTGTAGAATTTGACAGCACCGTAAACCTTCGAAGATTTGATAATTTCTTTGAGTTGCAACGTGCATTAGAACAGCTATTTGGCCGTTCGATTGATTTAGTCGAGCCTGGGGGGCTGCGTAATCCGTATTTCATTCACCAAATCGAGCAAACCCGAAGGAATATCTATGCCTCGTCGTGAGGCCGACACGGATTTCTCATCGTCATTCCGAGCGCAGTCGAGGAATCTATTAAAACAAACCACAGATTTCGCGGATTGACACGGATTTTTTTTAGCCCCACCACCTGTGGGTGGGGTTCTTCTTTTTACCACCCGCTTGCCCTCCGTAGTATTAACGAAGGATGGGTTGGCAGGGTTTTTTTCCTGTGGTGCCAATCAATAAAATCATGGCAGAGGAAAATCTCACCACAATTTAACCATTTAACAATTAACCAATTCACTAATTCGCGAGTACTGTCCTCCATCCCTTCGACTCCGCTCAGAGCATGCTTCTGTCCTCTTTTTTATCTTCCCGATTCCCTAGAATCCCCCCAATTTAACCATTTAACCAATTACTCCCCATAAACATGAAGATTTAATTGATTTTGGTTTGCGGAGCATAACCTATAAAACTAACAGGGAGTTAGAAAAAAAAAATTCAATTGTAAGTACAATCTATTCAATTAGTTACGTTATTATTGCAATTTTTCTGCCAGATTGTCATGAAATTTCGTGGCCCGAAATGTATATATATTATGCAAAATAGATTTAAAGACTATAGGGTTATAAAAATAAGACCCAAGGCCAATTCAGAAACAAACACATACAAATATATTTCTTCGTCGGGAGGTAAATTATGGAATGCAAAGAATGGAAGCCTTTCCAAGGGCGACGGACTGTAGAGTTTGGAGTATGGCTTACTAATTACCTGGTAGAAAAACCAGAATACAAGAAATATCTCGTTTACTATGATCACGGAGATAGTAGCGAACATAACGTAGCTGAAATAAAGGGTTTCTACGGTGAGTCAGTAACTAGGGTCAATCGACTTACCGATGTTGACCTCTTAATTGCCAAGCAAAACGGAGAAATAGTGCTTTTGGTCGAAATCGAGGAGACTCCGCAAAGCCCGCAGAAGTATATAGGTTTGATTTTCACCATCCTTATGTCTAATCAGTTTGCCGTGGGTTCACATGGAAATCAGAAATATTTCACACCATCTCATGACACAAAGTTAATCCTTACTGGAAGGCTTCCTAGTATGTCCAGATTGCAGAAAATCAACCTCGTTCTTATACCTCTGTTACGCCAATTTGTAGATTTGTTCGGTCGTATTGATCCCAAAAATGTAAGTCTGTTATTCGAAACAAGCATGGATAAAACGATTGACAGACTTAAACTGGAAACAGAGAAAATCTTTACTGGAGACAAAAGCTCTTCATGCGTGAATTTTGAGCATGAAAAGGGTAATCTATATTTCAGCGAGAATTATATGTCAAAATATCAATGAACGTCTGTGAAAGGAGAATTGAAAATGGATTTTGGTTGGCTTCGCATTATAAATTGGCGGGAATTTCCCGAAGAAATCAAACAGAGATGCAAAGCAATAGCGGAGGAAGTTGCTAACCTTGGCTGGCCTTCAAATGCCATCAAAAGGTATGCGGGTAGCTACAGCTTTCAAGCAATGGTAGATGATGATATTTGGACAGTTGCAAAACTAATACCACAACGTCCGTATGGTGAACCACTGGTTTTAGCGACATTTCGTTGGCCCCTACCTAAAGCAGAAAGCTACGCACGAAAGCTGCATCGGCTTGTTGAGAAACGGATAGTAATGCACGAATGCTTTTTTGTAAGCCGCGTCCCAGATGATTCAGATGATTGCGATTACCATCAAGTTGCTAAAACGCTCGCCGAATTTTTACATCAGTGCAAGCCGCCAGGACATACAAAAATAGATTTATAAAATGCAAGATATTAACTGAAAAATTAGGTGAAAAATTATGGACGTTTACCGATTTTACTTTATGCCAATGACGTTCTCAGGCCGATAGTGAAAAGATTTGCCACATCTGTGGCCACGCCGACCATTCCGCCATCCGCTTGGGGATCCCTTACGGGAAAATAACGTCGGACAAGTTTAGGCCTACACTCCACCAAAGGTGCGTAGATTATGTTTTTCACACCATTTAGAATTTGGTGGGCACAGCCCACCCTACTATAAAATATAAAATCAATTGATGTCCACTATGTGGCATTGCCACCTACTGAAAAAAATTATCTTTCAAAAACCTCGATTCTCAAAACCATAGTCATAAAAAAAGATTCCTAAAGCAGCCCATAATTATATACGCATATACTTATATAGATGAATTTCTTCCCGAAATTTCGAAATCTGAGAATACAATTTTTGAATCTTAAATCTATGAAATAATGGGGACAGACATAAATGACAGGGAGCGCTAATAGTTCTGAGACTTCGACGTGGGTCCTTCAATGGTGAGATCAGAGCCAAAAATGCTGCTCAGGATGGCCGAACAGTTCAGTCGAACCACGTCGAAGCACCTACCCTGCTTCATGTGTCAGCCAGTCTCAAATTCATGATTCTTAAAGAACTCTATAAGTATATACGCATATACTTATATAAATGAATCGCTTCTCAGGCGAAGCATATTAAAATCTGGGAACAAAAAGGAGTAACGGGGGCAGGTAATAGTTTTGAGACTTCGACAGTAGAAATTATGGACTTTTATCGGTTTTACTCTATGCCAATGACGTTCTCAGGCCGATAGTAAAAAGATTTACAAGACCCCAATCCACGACGACCATTCCGCCATCCGCTTGGGGATCCCTTACGGGAAAAGAACGGCGGACAAGTTTAGGCCTACATTCCCTAAAGGCAAACTGGCAAAATTCAGCATCCTACTTTCCCCTAAAAGGGAAGGTTTATATCAAGAAGAATTATAAAATACAAATAGTCTTTTTGATTAGTCAAAAAGACTATGTGCTTTAATTCATAGATAATACCGAACATACGCAAGAAAAAAGTTCATACGTAAAGCGCGTAGCTCTGCCACAGGTACGCGCTTTACGTATATAGTATGTGAACGCTAAGAAGAATTAAAAAATAAACTGATTTGTGTATCTTGCTCAATAGGCGGGTGTAGCCAGTTCACAAGTGCACAAGGCGTAAGAGCACAAGTCATAAAGCATAAGAAGGGAATGTCAAATAGGAATGAATTTCTGCCCCCTCATTTAACCACTAACCAATTACCAATAAACATTCCCAAATCCGTGTTTCCGTTCTTCGTAAAACTGCGAAGGATGAAAATCCGTGAAATCTGTGGTTTGTATTAATAGATCCTTCGACGCAGTTTACTCCTTCAACTGCGTTCAGGACAGGCTCTGAGCGAAGCCGAACGGGTTCAGAACGGCGCTTAGGAAATCCGGGCTTATTCAAATAAGAGTTCTTTAGATAACAAGAATACCTAAGTATCTTAGGCATCAAGACTCATACATTTAGTGTCGAATATCCAGGATTGACATTCGAGTATCGTGGTACTCGCCACTCACCATTCACAAGTTCCCGATTATCGGTTAAATGGTGATTGGGTTAACTCGTTTAAACGGAGTGAATAAAGTTGACCGGCACCACATGAAAAAAAACCTGCCAACGGGTGGTAAAAAGAAGAACCCCACCCACAGGTGGTGGGGCTAAAAAAAATCCGTGCTAATCCGTGAAATCTGTGGTTAGAATTGTCGATCCGTGTCATTCTGTGTTTCAGTCCGTGTAAATCGGTGTCAAAATAAATTACCTTGAAATAGCATAGTCTTCGAATTATTGTTATCGCGATGAATATAATATGGGCGATTGTGTTTTTAGTTGGCGGACTTCTGATACTATGGAAAAGTGCCGACCTGCTCGTATCAGGAGCGGTTAAATTATCAGAAAAGCTCGGCTTAAGCCAGCTTATCATCGGCCTGACAATAGTAGCTATGGGCACTTCCGCACCGGAGGTTGCCGCCAGCATTGCAGCCGTTGCCCGCGGCATGGCCGACACAGCCGTCGGTAATGTCTATGGCTCTAACATTGCTAACCTCGCCCTTGTCGGTGGCATCGCTGCACTTATTCGCCCAATCAAAATCGACAGGCTGACACTACGCCGTGAAATTCCCGTGATGATTTTAGCAGCGCTGATATTATGGCCTGTCCTGCACAATCTGTCTTTGTCTCGCCCTGAAAGTCTTCTACTGCTAAGTGTGTTTATAGTATTAATCTTATTGACTATTCTAACGACGAAAAAAGTTACTCGCAAAGAAGAACGAGCGACGAGCGACGAGAGACGAGCAACGAGTAAAAGCTTACTCTTTATAGTAATTGGACTATCCGGCCTTGCTCTTGGAGCGGATTTAGCTGTTCGAGGGGCAGTTGTTATCGGAAAGCAGATAGGTTTGAGCGAAGCTGTTATTGGCTTGACTATTATTGCTATCGGCACTTCTCTGCCGGAGCTTGCCACCTGTATAGTAGCTGCTATTAAGGGGCATCACGACATTTCTGTTGGCAACTTAGTCGGCTCCAATATTTTTAATACCCTGCTTGTGACGGGCACAGCCGGGACGATTTGGCCGTTTACTATTGGGCCGCGACTAATGGCCGTTGATTACTGGATAATGATTATCGCAAGTGCAGCATTCGCAGTTGTGGGCATAGTCGGCAGGCGCGTTATCAGCCGATTTGGTGGAATGCTACTACTCTTAGGATACATTGCATATTTGATATATTTATTGGCATTTCAACATGTTTAGCCCCCAAATCCTTCGACCCGGCTCAGGACGGGTTTATTTGGGGGGTTTTAAAAAATATGAAATTTATTGCGGGGTTCTAAAAATTCAAAACCGCGAATTTACCGTGATATTTCCTTGCCGCCCTATCGTATGCTCTGGCTGCTTTGATCTCATCGTCAAAATATCCAAGGAATTCAGATTTATTTTTGACCTGAATATCTGCCACCCATCGCTTTTGCCTGACTCTAAAAGAAACGCCTTTGTATTTTGACCAGCACTTCGATTTTGTCTTGGTTCTGTTGCACATATTTTGTGAGCGTGTAGCAGGCCGAAGATTCGCCCTTCTATTATCGAGTCCGTTATGATTGATATGGTCGCACATGACGCCTTCATCGAGTCCAAGAATCATCCGGTGCATCCAGATATTCTTGCCGCATCTTTTTTCTGAGACTCGGCCTATTCTAACTGCGTAATAAGTTTCTCTGCCGCGTTGGGCAAACCATTTGTATTTGCTTAGATGCTCGTAGTCGGCTGGGTCAACTATGGCGAATTTACCTTTTGTTAACGGTATTTTTCTAAAGGCGCGGCCGTAGCGAAACCGCCGATACAGGAGCGTGGCTAAAATTATTGGCCGTGCCAGCCATGTCGGGATATGAATAACAACGTCGATGATGCGGACTCCCCCTTCCGAGATGAAGCATCACGTGAAATCCTAATCTCTAAGCACTAAATTCTAAACAATATCTAATGACTAAAAATCAAATAACCAAAACAATAAGTTTTTAAAAATTTGAGAATTTGAATTTTGAATTTGTCCGTTCTCCATAGTGCCTACTTCCCTAAGGGACTGCGAAGGCTGGAATTACTAAGGATGAATTTCGTATTTAGAATCCTTCGACTACGCTAAGGACAGGTTTGTTTAGGATTTAGTATTTCCTAATTATAGGAGGCTGAAAAAGTCCTCCTATAATTGGCTGAATCTGCGTTTTTGATGCGAAAAAATTGTTTTTTATGGCGTGAATTTTTATATAAGTAGTTGTGGCAAAAAGAATAAAAAAAATTTCAAAATTCGGATTTTTGTTTCAAACTACCCGCGCATTTGGTTGAAATTTTACATCGATATTCGTTGCTCGACACTCGATTTTCGCCGCTTGCCAACCTCTGGAGGGATGGACGAGGGATGAAGGACGATGGACGTTGGTTAGTTTAGCCGTCGCCGGTGCGGCGACGGGAATAAAATCATTGCGACGGGCAATTATTCCCTTCCCAATTAACTATTCACTAATTAACTTATCTCCGCCCAACCTCCCGTTATGATTATTTTTATTTATTTTTATTGACGCCCGGTTGGTTCTCTGATATAGAACGTATTTAGTGGGGTATATTCTCACGTCTCTCAAGAATATTCTCTTCAAAAATACGGGAGACAGATTTTATGGCCATTAGTAGGCCAAAAGGAGCACTGTAGTGAGTACAGGTATTGTAAAGTGGTTTAATGGTAACAAAGGCTTTGGATTTATCACACCCGATGACGCCGGCGAAGACTTGTTTGTTCATCATTCGGAGATCAAGACGACCGGCTACGCCAATCTTGAGGAAGGCCAGAAGGTTCAGTTTGATGTCGGACAGGGCAAGAAAGGCCCATGTGCGACCAACGTAATCCCTGTTTAATCTAAAGAAGCACACCAGAAAAACCAACGCTCCTCCGCAAAAGCCGGAGGAGCGTTTCATTTTCACACTTACCCCCCAATCTTTCATCAGTACTGCTTATTAGTACCGACCACGGCCACCACCGCTACGGCCACCGCCGCCACGGCCACCACCGCCACGGCCACCACCAAAACCTCCGCGTCTTCCTCCACCACCACGATCGGTCTTCGGCCGGGCTTCGTTGACATTCAAAACTCGTCCCATAAACTCCTTGCCGTTCATTTCTTCGATAGCTTTTTCTGCTTCAGCTTTAGAGGGCATTTCTATGAATCCGAACCCTTTTGACTCGCCGCTGAACTTATCCATTATTAGACGAACCTCTGCGACCTGGCCGAATTCTGCAAAAGCCTGACGAAGCTCATCCTCGGTTGTCTCATGCGGCAAATTTCCTGCATAAATATTCATTGTGTTTATCCCTTTCTTTTAAGAAAACTCTTGCCGGAACTACCGGCGTTCAATAGTAACCTGCTGTTATGTTATTCGCTCCCCTGAAAAGAGTCAAGCATTAATTCTAAATCCCGCCACGCAGGGACCTCAACCCCCAATAATCACTCCTCAATAACCATTTACCAATTAACCAATTAACTAATTCGCGAGTACTGTCCTCTGTCCTCCGTCCCTTCGACTCCGCTCAGAGCATGCTTCTGTCCTCTTTTTTATCTTCCTGATTCCCTAAAATCCCCCAATTTAACCATCCGGCTATGGCTTGGTGCTTCCTGCTTCGGCGAAGCGCTTCGCAGAGACGAGTCGCCGAGACGAGTTAACAAATCACAAATCACTTCCTCAAACCGAAAGAAATGATTGAAATATAATTATTGTTGAGACTGTAGCAAATCTACCGGCATAGCACTGCCCTCTTTCTTGTATTATGGAGTATGTTCACGGTTTCGTTGCGGCCACGAGCATTTGCATCTCGTAGCATGTCAATCGCAATTCGCTGGCTTATATGGTCTCTGGTTCGCACACGATACACGCTTTTTT
>Ga0315538_1000249_pt1 | contig 36124 bp, 36 predicted proteins | sample SalMarSW160230MG_2_FD_203834 | JGI IMG/M metagenome (GOLD analysis project Ga0315538, IMG submission 203834) | Salt marsh sediment microbial communities from the Plum Island Ecosystem LTER, Massachusetts, United States - Salt Marsh Sediment SW1601-230 ...
AAATCAGGAAACATGTTTCAGAAGAGTAGCCATCTAGTGTTTTTGAGTTGAAAACCCAAAAATTTTCCAGAAGTTACTAAGCAAATTTTTACATTTTCTTGTTAAATTCAGCCGATAGATTTTTCCGTGTATTTAATCTGCTTGCAACAAAAATGTTCGTCACGTATTAATAACACAGGAACGCAATGAGGTGGAGGAGAAAAAATGTCTAGGATCATGAAGCTCGCAGGCAAAGACGTGGAGTCACCGGAAAAGCGGCGAGAATACACTGTTTGTGTTGTGGGCTGCGGAAGAACAGGTTTAGTTACAGCATGTCTTTTCGCCGAAGCAGGCTTCAACGTTATTGGTGTTGACTCTAGCAGCCACACAATTCACCAATTAAAAAGAGGAAAGTCTCCTTTCACCGAAACGGATCTCCGCAAGTTCATAGAACCGCACATAAAGAACAACAGATTCAGGGCAACAACCAACCTCAGAAAGGCGGTTTCAGAAAGCAACATAATAATAATCGGCGTCCCATCGGCTCTTGACAAAAAAAAGAAACCTGATTATTCACGGCTCGAAAAGACATGCAGAGACGTCGGCATGAGCCTAACTGCCGGTTCTCTGATCATTTTCCAGAACACCATGGGTCCAGGCATGACCGAAACCGTGGCAAAAGAAACTCTTGAAAACGCCTCCGGATTAGAAGCTGGAACACACTTCGGTCTGGCATATTCTTCGACGCTGAATAACTCAACGCATCTTTCAAAGGATGCATCTAACGGCACAAAGGTTGTTGGCGGCATCACCAAACGAAGCATGAACGTTGCATGCCTCATTCTGGACACAATCACGAAGGGAGAAATCGTTCGCGTAAAAGACGTGAAAACAGCAGAAGCTGTGAAGTTGCTAGAAGCAGCATATAACGATGTTAACATTGCTTTCGCAAACGAGTTTGCGCATTTTTGCGAGAAGGCTGGAATAGACTTTGTTAAAGTGCGGAACATTATTAATCCGCTAAAGTTTTCAAGGATGGCTGGGCTTCATAAATCAAGAGATTCGTATTTTCTGGTTGAAGAGGCAGAGGCAGTAGACGTTAAGCTTCGCATGTTGTCTTTGGCTACAAAAATAAACGATGAGACACTGGATCATGCAATACGTCTGGTAAGGGATGCTCTGCGATCGTGTCAAAAGCCTTTAAGGAGATCCAAGATTTCAGTCTTCGGCATCTCTTCTCTCCCGAACAGGAAGAGAGCAACTAATTCTGCTACAAAGAAACTTGTGAACCAGTTGAAAAAGAGGGGCGCATCTGTCAAAGTTTATGACCCTTTCTTTTCTCACAAGGAACTTTTGAGTATGGGTTACAGTGCTGAAGCAAGTTTATCGAAGACTGTTGAGGGAGCAGACTGCTTAGTTGTGGCAGTGGCGCATGATCGTTTCACACGATTGAATCTGCGGAGAATCCAGATTTTGATGAGGCAACCTGCAGCCATAGTGGATATGGGGCAAGTTGTTGATCCCGTTAAGGCAGAGCGGGTGGGTTTTGTGTACCGCGGATTCGGAAGAGGCGTTTGGACAAAATAAAGAAAGCAATAAAAAAATATTTGATGATAACACGTTTTTCATGGGCAATGCTTAAGTCTTTAAGGTTACAGATGCTGTTTAAAACAGGTAGGTTAAGAAAAAATCCTAATCAGAAGATACAGGAACTGAGGCAAAAATAAAATGGCTCTCTTAACGTTCTTCACTTTACTGTCCGTTGTTACAACCTTTCTCAACACCAGTCTCGCTAGTTTCCTGAATTATCTGCTAGTAGATATGAATGAACTGATTCTCGCTGGGCTAATCCTGCTGTTTAGTTTCGTTTTAACCCTGTTTCTCACAAAAAAATGGATCAGCTCAGCCAAAGCAGCAAACCTCGTAGGAAAGGACATGAACAAGCCTGACTATCCCTCCATTCCAAGATCAGGAGGATTAATTGTCGCAATAGTCATCTGCTTCTCTTTGCTGATCTACATCTTCCTAAAAACCTTCTCCCTCCTCGGAACCCCATCAACACATATTGTTGAGGTATTCGCCATTTCAGCCACAGTCTTGCTGGCGGGATTCATAGGATTTATTGACGACGTTTTAGGGTGGAAAGAAGGACTAACCCAACTTCAGAAGGTCTTACTAACAGTTCCCATAGCTCTTCCATTAACCGTTATAAATGCCGGACAATCAATTATACAGCTTCCCATTCTAGGAAATGTAGACCTGGGCATGTTATATCCCCTGCTGGTTGTTCCATTGGGCGTAATAGGCGCAACAAACGGATTCAACCTTCTCGCCGGATATAACGGACTGGAGGCAAGTATGGGTCTAGTAATTTTTGCTACCTTCGGTTTCACAGGTCTGATTGTGCCTGAAAGAATGTGGATTGCGTTGGTAGCATTCATTGTTTATGCCTGTCTGCTTGCATTTCTGGCTTTTAATTGGTATCCTGCAAAGGTTTTTCCCGGCAACTCCTTCACGTATGCTATTGGAGCTCTAATTGCCACCTTGGCTATTCTGGGAGACATGGAGAGAATCGCATTATGGCTCTTCATTCCCTACTTCCTGGAAATCCTGTTGTATTTCAGAGCCAGAGTGATCGATAAGATGGGGGATGTTCAAGCCTTCGCGAAACCCAACGAAGACGGCTCGTTAGAACTGCCTTACAAGCACGTCTACGACACAACTCACTTAGCCATCTGGTTCCTGAAAAAAGTGAAAGGAAAAGTCTACGAAAGAGATGTTGTGCTCTTCCTCATAGCCGTTCAAGCTTTAATTGCAATCTCCGGAGTAATATTGCTGCTCTAATCGTGTGAAACAGAAACAGCGCTTAGGCACCTTTGTGCATCGTTTTCTAGGGTTATTGTTCCAGTTGTATCCTAAAAAAATAAAAAGTATGGAGTATCCAATGCTTTGTGGTGAAAGAAATGAGTCCATCTCAGCCAAAGGCAAGATTCTATACGCGCATAAATGAACAGGACTATCTGGGTTTAACCGTCTGGCCTGGGAAAGCCGACCCGTCAGCGGAGGTTATCACACTTCAGCTTAGAAGAAATGACGGAGACAACTGGGAAACCGTTGCACGACTAGCAGTTTACAGGACGCCAGATGGAACTTACTCAAAACTTCCTGAACGTCAAGGATGACAACAAAAAAGATACACTGCTTTTTTGTAACCATAAGTTCATGTTAGAGTAAATCTGGGTTGCGTTAGTCCTTCTTTTCAGTCTCTTTTCCAAGGTTGAAAGGTTTGCCTTCGGTCAGTATTTGTTTTGGGAATTTTTGTTTCCATTTTCGCATAAACGGCATTTCATCTTTTTCTTCTCGCAGTTCGTCGGGTAACATTTCAGGGATTTCGTCTCGGATGGGATACCACCGCGAGCATTTTGGACAGATTATTACGCCTTCTACAATCTCTTCCTTTTCCTCAAAAACGTGGAGTTCCAAGGGATAGTGTTTATCGATTGGACAGGCAAGGATATCCATTAACTTCTTTTTGATAGTTACTCCCTCCAGATTGTTACTATTGTTTAATGTAGAAGGCTATATAAGATTCGCCTAAACTAGATTTTGTGATACGTTTTGTTTCGGAGAAATTCGATTGTGTGCATACGAGATGGTCGGTTAAAAAAATATATGAGATCAACCTTTAGTATAAGGGGATGACCAATGAAGTTGCATCATGTTGGAATTGTCGTAGACGATATTGAATCGGGAATTCAGCATCATAAAGCTCTGTTTGGTTTTGACCCTATCACCGAGGTTGTAGATGATCCCATTCAGAAGGTTTCTGTTGTTTTACTCTCGGGTCCGGAAGCAGACAGCGTTCCTATCGAGTTAATTGCTCCCCTGTCAGATGATTCGCCTGTCTCTAAGATTCTGAAGGGAAAAACACGGCTCTATCATCTGTGCTTTTTGGTAGAAAACATCGAAGAAACGCTTAAAAATTTCAGAAGTCACGGAGCAATAATTATTTCTGGACCAGTTCCCGCCGAGCTTTACGAGGGCAAAAGAATAGCCTTCGTTTATACTCCTGACAAGTATGTTGTGGAACTGTTGGAGAAATAGGAGTTTCTGAACAAATACGGTATGTATTGTTGGAACGGGATTCAAGTGAAGTTCAGCATATCATGGATAAAATATTTGGCGCGGTTTCGAGGCAAAAAGGTTCTGAGCCAAGCTATGCACATGTTCCGGTTGCACTCCGTTCCGTTCAGTACCCTGTTAAGAAACATATTTAATGTGATGGAACTACATCAGGCAAAGTTTACGTTTCCTACAACTGCATATGTTGCATCAAAAAACGCTGAGTTGACACGTGAAATTCTGAGATGTGGTCATGAGGTTGCGGTTCACGGTTTCAATCACATTAATTATTCATATGTTACGGCGAAGCAGCAGGATGACGACATGAAAAGGGCTCTTGAAGGCTACAAAAAGCTGGATATTCCTGTGTATGGGTTTCGGGCACCGTATGACACCTACACGGAAGAGTCGCCTAAGCTCCTCGAGAAGCATGGTTTTCTCTGGGACATCGGAATAGGCTACAACCGTAAATATCGGGAGGGCAACTCTCCGTTCAGGGTCCAAATAGACGACCGCCAATCAAGTTTCGTTTGTATCCCCCTCAACGTCTTATCAGACGACAATATGATTGACATACAGGGCTTAAACATCCAACAGATGGAAAAGAAACTAAAACACGCCATCAAAGGCGCATGTGAACGAGGCGGCGTAATCATGTTTGACCTTCACCCCATACGGATTGGACAACCAAAATACATCAGAGTACTAAACACCCTTGTAAAGTATGGAACAGAACTGGACGGCTGGTTCCCAACAGTCACACAAGCAGTAAACCATTGGAACAAGCATGGAAGCTGGAAAGATGACGCCCCATTCTGCTGCCTATTGACCGGAGACATTGACAACTTCTCTTTCTTTGATTACCTGCAACGTTTGTTTTAAATAAAAGTAGAAACGAGGTATTCTCATGGGTAAATTATTGGGGCGACTGCTCCGAATTCTTGCATGGCTGGCGCCAATCTATCAGTTCCGCGCTAGTGTGTACCGCAAATGCGGCGTTAAAGTTGGCAAGAACGTTTACATCGGCTTTCTGGTGATGATGGACGGCGAGTTTCCAGAATACATCGAGATTGGAGATGAAGCCAGCATCGGTCCGGGCGTGAGTATCATGGCTCACTCTAGCGCAAGTCCTTTCCATCAACGATTCAAAATCTACCATGAAGGACCCAAAAAAGTGACAATCAAACGAGGAGTCTGGCTCGCTGCTGGATCAATTATCCTGCCAGGGGTCACGATTGGAGAGGGAGCGATTGTTGCAGCTGGATCGGTTGTGAGCAGAGATGTTCCTCCATACACGATGGTTGCAGGAAACCCGGCGCGAGCTGTTAAAAAATTGACGAAGCCCGGAGAAGAGGAAAGTTAAGTTTTTTTGTATCTCATAGACCGCTGAATGTTCAATTTTAGATGGTTATTCCCAGTTTTTTCAGTGTTTTCTTGATGTCGCCTACTGTCTGGATTTCCATGATGTCATCGTCATCCATGGTGACCTCGAAGGCGGATTCGATCTCGCTTACAAGCATTAAGTGAGCCATGGAATCCCATTCTTCAACGTTTTTTCTGGACATTCCATCACTGATCTTAGACTCGTCAAGGAGCAAGACCTTAGTCAGTATGTCTTTCAGTTTTTCGTCTATGCTACTACTCATTTTTTGCCATCAACCATTCAGGCATCTTTACTGTAGATTTAGTTAAGTCAAGTCTCCACCTGTAGAGGTTTCCTTTCTGCAAAAGTTTTTCGAATCCATGACTGGAATAAAAGTTCTTGACAGGTGCATTCTTTTGCGTTGGAATATACTCCCCAACTAGTGTAGAAACGCCTTGTTCTCTTGCATCTGCCACAATTTTTGCTAGGAAAGCTGTCTCAACTTTGCGTCCAATAACGCGGCAGCTCAACAGAAAAGAGTCTAAGGTCCATATATTTGGTTCTTTATGAACGATAGCCACCCCGACTATTCCCTCGTCTCCTAACCTGTCAGAAACCTGTAGACTGTAAATGTCAAATTTGTCCCTTGCTTCTTTCATCTTCCGGATTTCAGCATCGGTGTATCGGCGGGTAGTCAAGTTAAACTGGTTTGTCTTGTTTATCATGCGCACGATTCTTGGCAAACCCAGATCGTCAGCATATTTGATCACGATTTTCATCTCTAAAGATTTCAGAAAATCTTCCAATGAACTGATTGATTCTCGAAGTTCTTCACGCATTTTCCTTGCATGGTACATTTCTCCACGCTTTTTGTCCTCTTCAGTTAAAGCGAGGAGATTGAAGTCGTTCAGGTTTTCAAGGGTTTGTCGATACAGAAACGGTGAGGAGGGCATGTCTACAACCAAGACTTGAGGTAACGATTGTTTCATTTGTTCTCGTTCACGGGGGTTGTCATCCATAAATGCCATGCTGTCTAATCCGATGTTGATTTTCTTTGATAGTTCAATCATGTTTTGAACTTTGTTTTGCCAGTTAATCATTATGGCTGCGAAATGTTTCTCGCGTAAGAGCATGTGAGGATGTTCCTTGATGGCTTTTATGGCGTCTTCAGGGTTGTTTTTGCTGTTTATTGCCAAGAGGATTCCGCGATTGTAGTAGCTCAGCAAAACTCTCTGGAAGTCTTTGTAAGCGTTTCCGGGTGAGTCGTTGCCTAATTCGATTCCTTCAATTCCATCCTCGCCGATGATGCCGCCCCACATTACGTTGTCTAAATCTAATACGATGCACTTTCTTGTGAGGTTCTTCAGAGCCTTAATGTATCCCATGTATTCGTCTGCAATCACGGGTAAGAATGACTCGCTGAACAGAAGGGACCCCCGATAATACAGTTTCGGGTCTAGGCAACGTGACTTTCCATGTTTACTTGCAGCGCCTTCAAGATCAACCACGTAAACCTGATGGCTCTTCTTGTATAATTCTGCCAGTCTCTGATTTAACTCGTAAAAGAAACTCCGGAATCCACTATCTGCTTTGTTATCTAAGATTCCGAAAGGAGTGAATGAGGGAACTATGAAGTTGTTCACCAATACCAGAGCGTCTGTCCTAGCGGTTAGCATGGACACGATCGTTTGAAATTGATCAAGAATTTCTGTTTGATACTTCTCGACCTCAGACAACTTTACAAACTCTGAATAGAATTTTTCGTTGAGCAAAACATCTGCTTGTACAGCCAAAATAATTACATCTGGTTTAAAGGCGTACAATCTGCTGTTTTCATCAAGGATTTCCTGCTGGTATTGGTTAAACGGCGCAACGTATATTTCAGGATGTAACTGGGCGAGACGGCTTTTGATATCGATGTATATGCCTAGGGGGTCGATTGTAAATGAGCTTAATAGAGCCACTTTTATCTTTTTTTCATCTGGGACCTTGAGAGACTCTAAGTCAAGTTTTTGGATTCGTTTGTGGGCGTTCCAGTAGTTTAGATGAGTCGGCTCTTTCCGAACCTGATCCAGTAATTTTTCTAGCTGTAAACTGATTGGTTCGCTGGGTCGCTTTTTTGATTCTTCTTTAGAATCCATGTGGTAATACCGCCTCTGCTTTCACGTTATGCTTGCTTGCTAATTTACTGGTTCTGTGCGCTACCGCAAAAGCAACAGCATGTGATAACGAGTGTGACAGGCTAACCTTTACATGTAAGGGGTTAGTTTTCTCTTTGCGGCTTAAATGCAGATTGACTTTAGGTGCTCCATTCTTGTCTCTGAGAATCTCGATGTTGTGAAGTTTAACATCGCAGAACATGTTTACTGCTTTGTAGACAGCTTCTTTTCCAGCAAAATTTGCAGCAAAATGTGGCGCTGGACTACTGAAGGATAAACAGTATTTAATTTCGTTCGGGGTGAATACTCGCGTGTAGAATTGTTTGTTACTTGAGTAGCCCAATTGCTGAAAGCGGACAATTTCTACCATGTCAACCCCGATGTTCCATTCGCTCATGAATTCACCACAAAGGGAAGTGACCTGTTTTTCGCAGTCTTCTATCATGTTACACAAAAAATGTGTAAACTAGTTTATAGCTTCTGTTGTATGCACTCGAACTACAGCTGCGTCTAAGCTAGTTTCTCACATGAATGTCAAGAACCACTTGGTACCATCGAGGTCCAATTGGTCTCACGATTCGCCCAAAGTCTACCTGAAAGTCACTGCATAGCATACGCATTTTTTCTGACACTTTCGCCTCGGCTTTTTCTACAGGATTTTCGTTCTTCTTTGCGTACTCAAAGCCGTAATAGTGAATCCAACCTCCCGTCGGCTTTAACGCCAACATGGCATAGTCAAGATACTCGTAGGCTCTTTCGGGCAGTGGCATAAGAACTCGATCAGCAACGTTTTGCAGCTCTTTCTCTGTCACCTTTTTTGCGTCTCCCTGAATGGGAACAACTACATCTGCAACCCTGTTGAGTCGAATGTTTTCGTGAAGATACTGGAATGCAGATGGATTGATGTCTACTGAATAGACCTTCAGGGGCTCTGAATGTTTCGCGATGGATATGGAGTAGCAGCCTACGCCGGCGAACATGTTCAAAACAACTTCCCCCGGTTGAATCAGCTCCGCGATTCTCAGTCTTTCATAGGAGAGTCTGGGCGAAAAATAGGCTTTCCTTAAGTCAATTTTGTAGACGCAGCCATGCTCCTTATAATGCGTCTCCGTTGATTTTTCGCCTAAAAGAAACAGTCCTTTAGTGATTCCAAGGAGAAAACCTGTGGATATTCGTATCGTGTTTCTGCTTTCTCTCAGTTTACAGCTCTGCGTGACCCAATCAAATGCGGAAGGCAGTGGGAGAGTGGAGATTAATGGAAGATATAACCATGCAGGGAACTCGAAGCCAAAAAACCATGCGATAAAGAGGCTTAATATGCCTGAATATTCCCCTGTGCACCTAGCACATAAGTAAACGTTCCTCCCTCGGAAGTTTACGTGGATTGTTCTGTGCAGTTGTTCGGGCCTATGATGCGATAATAACAGGAATAACAGCAGATGCCAGTCTTCTTTGTTCATACCATATCCAGCCGCGCGTTATTCTATTATTTTCATAATTTAAGATTTAACGCTTCTAGGTCTATAGCGTTTACTACCAAACTTGTTCCGTAATTCTTCGCTTTAGGTCTGGTTTCCCTTGGAGCAAAAAATAAAACAGGCGAATGGGGCCTCACTCAACCTGTTAAGTTGCAGGTTTTGTTTTTACTAACTGTTTACGGATTTTTCTATGCATCTTTGTAATGTAGAAAAAACAGCTTCAGGGTCACCGGACTTTCCAACGAATGCGTTGGCACCTAATTTAAAGGCTTTGAGAGCTGTTTCCTTATCTTCTGTTACAGTAAACACAATGAATGGAACATTATATTCACTGTCTCGAAGCGCTTTAAGAAACTCGAATCCGTCTGTAAAGGGCATCTGAATGTCACATATGATTGCATCAGGTTTCTTCTTTTTCATCTTTTCCATAGCTTCATCAACCGAAAAAGCCGCTTCGATATCAAAGTTGCCCTGCAGTTTCAGGCATTGTTTTGCGCTTTTCAAGAACTCTTTATCATCATCCACAAATAGAACTTTAATCTGTTCTTTTTTATTCGAACCCTGCATCATAACTTAAGATGAATGTTTTTGAACAATAAAACATTGACGTACACAATATGCCCCTGTTGTGTCAAAAAAGTGTTAAATAATAATACATCGTAACCCTTTTGGTTGAGGAGATAATCTGTTGCTGCTAAACAGAAAAAGAAAGACAGTTGGTCGTTCATTCAGAATAGATGAAGAATGGCTCAACGTCCTAACTGAGGAAGCTGAGAAACAAGGAGTCAGCGTCAACTCCCTTCTGAACCGGCTCCTTCAGCAATACGCTTATCTCAGATATATGCTGCGTTACGGCGCAATAACCGTAACAAGTAAAGGTTTCTCGGGCATACTGGAATGCTGCCCAGAGGATAAAGTAAGAGAAAACGGGAGAAACGCAGGTTCAACGATTACCCGAGACATTCTGCTGACAATGGGAGTAACACCTAACTACAGCTTCGTGATTCTTTTGGTTAAGAAGATTCTTTCAGAGTTTGCAGGATGGTTCGAGTGTGATCATCACATCAAACGAGATAAAGAGATTCTTCATTTGCGCCATGATTTAGGAATCAAGTGGAGCATCTACCTTTCAGGGGTGGCATCTGGGACATTCGAATCCATATTAAACAAAGAAGTCACAATCGAATTTTCGGCATCCTCCGTAACCATAACAATACCCAAACAAAACAACAGTTTAACCCCACCATCAAACAACCAGAAAACTCTCAAACCTTAATCAAAAACGGAGACACCACACGTTGCACACTCACGTCAAGCGCTTGGAAGACACAGAATAGGAACATGAAATCAAAGGCGAATGGAGCCTCGGGCTAGTTTCATGCCATTGTTTATGTCTTAGGATTCGTAACCAGAATAAGCGAGATTACAAATGCCGCGATCTTCTGTTGCTTATTATTCGATTTGTGAGAAGCACTGCTCCCACGATGGTGATTGTTATTAAAGCGGCTAGTCCTATCCATTGGATTGTCCACAGCATCTGATCTAACAAAGGTTCTGGTTTAGGGATGGGTGTAGGGGTAGGTGGTTGTTGAGATGTTTGGTCAGGGAAGAGAAGGTAGCTGATTCCCAGCAGTGAAAAAGCTAACAATATTGCAAGAATAACAAATTTTGTCATCTTTGTTTTTTGTTTAGTCACAGGTTGCACAAACTGGTTAAATCTACATCTTGAGTTTTCGGCAGTTCAACTATTTTAATGTTATATTTTTAGGGAGTGTACTAATTTTTGTACACCTGTACAACATCAAGATAAAACATTTTACGCCGAAAGGGAATAGTTCTTAAATCTTTGGTAGTGAATTATTGTGGCGGGGTGATTAGGTTAACTGAAGAGAATTCCACCGACATTTTGAGGGGGACTACTCTTGATATCTATTCTCTTCTGCTAAAAACCGGTAAGCCGCTTGGAATTAGAGAAATCCAAAGGATACTGGATCTGAGTAGCCCTTCGGTTGCTCAGTATCATCTTTCTAAGCTAGAGGATGCGGGATTTCTGAAACGGGAAGGAGGTAATTATGCTGTTAATCGGGTTGTTTTGGATAACCGCGTAAAAATTAGTTGTTTCCTGATTCCTCGATACCTTTTTTATTCCATATTTGCTGTGATAATTTTTTTGATTGGACTCTTTTTTCTTAGACCCGCCATTATTAATCGTGCATATTTCTTTTTCATGGCTGCGACGCTGATGTTTGTTTTGATTTTCTGTTATGAAACTGCCAAAGTTTGGCTTAAGGGCGGACTATAGCAAACCACCTTTTATTAAATCCCGTTTCAAAGTTGTTTTGATTTTTAAGGACAAAATGATTTGTAACTTTTCTCGCTCAATCAATCTGTCCTAGTGTTTAGTACATCTGTCCTAATGTGTAGAAATAAGTAACTTGTTTGGTTATGCATAACTGGACGGTGAAGTGAAAACTGATAAACAGAAAAAGAACTTACTGCTTTACTGCCGCCTTTCTTGCATTAGTGGTACTTTGTTCAATGATTCTAACAACAGTTGCTGAGGCAAATGATCTGGCATCTGCTATTGAATCTTGGCAACCTCCGGAAACCTTTGTTGACCCTGTTACGTTGAAAATCAAAGAATTCAAAGCCTTAGGGTTGAATGATGAGCAAATAACAGCAGAGCTTGATAAACTGGGAATGGGCTGGTATCCGAAGACAGGTGCAACATGGATGGGAAGAATACTGACTCCCGAGGAAGTTGTTGAAATACCCACTAGAGCTCCCACTAAAGCTCCTTCTGATGAAAAGGTAGTTACTTATGACTATACCGTCACTCGACAGGTTGGCAGAACTTCATGCATGCGAACTAGTGCAGCTTCATGGACGGGTGTTGCCTCTGAGATAGTTTCGGGTGCTATGAATGTTGCTACGGGAGAAACAAGATACCATTACTTATGTATGCAGCTAGGAAACCTGAATAGTGGAACTAACTGGGTAGAAACAGTGCTTACGCACAATTTAGGCGAAACTTACGAGTGGCATACGTATGATTCTGATGAGGGTGGGTGGGCATATTACATGGATAAAAACACCGTGATAACGGCAGCAGATACCTACGTGATTATGTTAGATGGTACACGAGATGGTAATGGCTGGAACTATGATGTCTGGATAAACTATAACTGGGTTAGAAGTGGGCATCTATCTGACTTATGGGTTCAAGCAGGTTTCCAAAAGGAGGTTTACAGTGATACCGGAACGTTTACAGATGATGCTTCTTCGGCGGTGTTCTATCGAAACTGGTTGCACAATGCTCAAGGTTGGTCCTACTGGACCAATTCAGTAAGTACTTGGTGGTCGACAGCTGATCCCGTGCAAGAAACTCACTCCATGGGTGCTCTGAGCTACCGTTGGGAAACGTGGGTAGAAAACTAAACAAAGCAAACCAAAGATTAAATCCCCTCTTTTTTATTTCAAGTTTTGCTTAAACTTGTTTCTTACTTGCAAACGATAAAATTTAACTGAACAGATGTCCTAATATCTAGTACACTTTGTCCTAAACTGTAGAAATAAGTATTGTTATCTATTAAGATATAACCGAAAGACGTCTAATACAAAAAAGGTTATTAGAAAAATGAACCTGAAAACAACAATTAAAACCACAATATTCTGTGCTCTACTGCTAAACCTGATTGTTCTTTCAACCCCACAACTGATTTCCTTTTTTTACTCTTGGCAGCATTCCATAAAAAGACAGTCGTGCATTAAACCGAGACTGATTGTTTCGGAGGCCCGTCACCGCCTAGCCCTAAGAGAAGGGCAGAAAGAGATCGCACGGAGATTAAAAGCCGTGCTGAAAGTAAAAAGGAGGAAAAAACAAATGAAGAAAAAAACAGGTAGCTCTATTGGAAAGAAATGGTTTTTGCTTCTAGCTGCTTTTTCATTGATTTGTTCAACAGTGACAATACCCATAGTAATAGCTACTCTTTCCGCATCGCAGGATAAACCATGGCCAACTAAGAACTTTGTTAATCCTGTGGAACCGAAAATTGCGGAATTTAGAGCCAAAGGCATGACGGATGCACAAATAACAGAGGAACTTAGAAAACTTGGTATGGGCTGGGATCCAAATTCAGGCGCAACGGGTATAATCGGCGAGAGTCCTTCGTCAAAGGAATTAAAAGGTCTGCCCCGTACTAAATCAATGTCCGGTACTTCTAGTTCTCGATCTACTATACAAAAAAGCGTGGCCTTTGCTACTCCATCGTGGGATTACACTGGGATAGGGAATTATATGTATCCTGGAAGCATGCCTATGGACGATGATGAAACGTACACACATTACGTTACTACGCACCTTGGAAGGCCCTACCCCTATTTTGAGTGGACAGAAGTAGGTGTCGCAGCTTGGAATACAACTGCGTATGTATGGTACTTCACTTACGACAGCGATGAACAAATTGATGGTTCCAACTGGGATTTCCATGGTATAAAATCGAATCTGTACACATCGGACGCCTATTGCATAGTGCTGAATGGTACATATGATAGTGGTTTCGGTGGTTATTGGTACGACATTTATATAAATTGGAATTGGAAACGGAATGGGCATTTAATAGCTAGAGGGAATGAAGCTAACGATGCAAACGAAATATTTTCTGATACGGGCGATTTTACAGCAGACTCGGGCTGTAAATTCCACGACAACTATCTGAGCGATTATTACTACAGTTGGATTAACTGGAACCAATACATCGGCTACGACGTTTACGATGCCCCGGGTTATATGGACTGGGACGTTTGGATCGATGAAGGAAGATACGACTTCGAATCTTGGACGGAGTGACAATAGAACGAAAGCAAAACAGTGTAAATACTAATCCCCCCTTTTTTGAAGATTTTTCAACCGAGACTCTCAACATGAACTGTTTGAAAGCTCAAAGAGTGAATGGTTGATTTTTACCACAAAAATTAATTATTAGAACAAAGAAAGTAATTTTGAGTAAAGTTGAATAGGAACGTTTTAGTTGCTGCAATAATAATCAGCTCTATATTATGCGTCTATTACGTTGCTACTTCACTCGCTTCATCCTTAGCTGCTGACGTTTCACATGTTGAAGGCCCAAGTTCTGGTTATCTTACTGACCTCTCGGGTAACAAAACGAAAATATTTCTTGTTTCTACTGACAATCCTCGGTATGGCTTCTGTAACTGGAGTTATAGTGCAGTGGGTGGTATTGAGGTTCAAACGGGAGATCCTTGTTTTATTGTGAATGTTACTGTCAGGAACGATTACACTACAGATCCAGTTTGGACATATGAGGACTGTCCTCCTGGTTTGTATAATAATCATGTAAAGCTGACTGCCTATCTTTACAATCAGCAAGGTAGAGTTGATGCAGTTGATGTTACCTATCCAATTAATTCTTTGCATGGCGGTCACGTATTTGTTGTAGAGCCAGAGGAAACGCGTTCAGTAGAGCTTTACTTAGCGACAGACTGCAAGGATATAGAACGATATGAAATTTACGTTACCTACATTGGTCCTTTGATGGAGCCTTAAATGACTAATTCTAGCAGTTGATTCTGCTCGAGTAATCCATTTCATGACTAATGTTTTTCTTAACAATTTAGGAAAACACGAAACCCAACTCAGGAACCATCATTCTTTTTGTTGCTTGATTGTTGTGCCTTGGAAAGCAATCATTTTTTTCTTTGTCCGTTTCTTTATTTCGCCATCAAGATTCATGAACAGCTTAACAGGTCGACGAAGAGTCTAAGCGACCACATTCACAAACACAATGACGCCGTTAACCGTTCTGGATTCTGTGCGATTTGTCGACGAGGTGGAGGAGAATATTCTAGATGTAATATTAAGAGAGGAATAAAAGATCGAGATAATTGATACTAAATAGATTTTGCCTGTCTATTATTTTTCCTTCGATTTATGAGAAGCACTACTCCCACGATAGTAATCGATATTAAAGCGGCTAGTCCTATCCATTGGAGTGTCCAAAGCACACCAAAGATTAAAATCCCCCCCTTTTTTCATTTCAAGTTCATTAATTGTTTAAACTTGTTTCTTACTTGCAAACGATAAAATTTAACTGAACAGAGGTCCTAATATTTAGTACACCTTGTCCTAAAGTGTAGAAATAAGTATTCGCATCTATTAAGACATAGTCGAAAGACGTCTAATACAAAAAGGTGAATAAACAAATGAACCACAAAACCACAATTAAAACCACAATATTCTGCGCTCTACTGCTAAACCTGCTTGTTCTTTCAACTCCACAATTGATCTCAGGAAATATTGCTTCAGCCACTGTCGGTCAAGCTGTATTTTGGCCAAATAATTTTCAAGATGGAACTGATGCTGACGGTGAACTTGAACTAACTCATGATACCTGTATGTATATAATGTACCTATTAATTGGTCGAGGTCAATACGGTTGCTACTACAGTCCCAACTCAACAATTACTAGCTATTGCAACATTCTTTCGGCACTAAATAATTATTATGAAGACAACGTAGTTTTTTCAAAAGGACACAGAGGTTATCCATACTGGAACGCCACCCCCCCAAACTGGAATCACTTATCACTTATTGATCATGATGGAAACAATGTCAAAGATCATTCACATATTTATAGCAGAACATCATCTGAAAACAATGTTACATTTATATGGCACTGCGAAACAGCAGAGAAATACCAGACAAACACCACTCCGCAAGACGGATATGGATATTATGGAATGCCCTACTGCTGGACACACAATAGTGGACTAGTATGTTACGGTGGTTCTGGAACACAAGTTTTCTTAGGATGGGTAAATGACTCGCCTCAATTTTTGGACGAAGCCGAGGGCATGTATAATTATGCTCACGTTGCCTACTATTTCTGGTACTACATGTGCAATGGTGACAGCGTAGAAGATGCATTGGATAATGTATCTTACACCATCTTCGGAGATGAGACTTACCTCGAAAGTCCACTACGTGACTGGTTAGTAGTATGGGGAAATAAGAACTTGGAGCTACCGTAGGAGGAACAAAAATGAAAAAACTATTGACAAAAATTTATGTGACGCTTTCTATCGTACTGTTTGTAACTTCTCTTGGAGCTTTTCCGGTTACATATGCAGCAAATCCCGATGCTGAAACTCAAGCGATGGCGTTCATAGAGAATGTGCTTCCGGTGGATTTGTCAAAGTACAACGTAACCCTTGACCATCACTCAGTAGATGAAGGACCCCCAATTGCTGGAATAACTGGACAACCAATTAACAGAGTAAGAGATAACCTGCGATATATTCTAGATTCAGAAGAAAGTACACTTCATGTAAGTTTTTCAGTTCAAAACAATGTCGTGATGTACTGTCACGTGACCGAGAAAAACGGGTCAGTTATCAGCGACAAAAAGTACATTAGCTTACTTGACGCCGTAACGACTCTCCTTGAAAAATACCAAAACTACACAAAAAGAGATTCAACCAACCTAATAGCCATGCTGGATGCCGTTGATGTAACCCAAAATGTTACCACAACAGTGGGCAACACCAAGCTCACGATATCTCAAATAAACGTATACGGAATTGAACAAACAAGCTTTGACTGGGCATACACAGAAAATGGAGCAGATTACACCTCATTACAAATTACCTACCGAAACGGAAACCTATATGCCCTCGGCGATGACCGAGGCGTCTACACAATTGGTGACACATCAATAAATGTCTCAAAAGAACAGGCTATTGACATTGCCATGAACTACATACCAAATTATTCATACAAAATGCCTAACGATGTTACAGTAAGCGGCTTCAACATAACTGAAGACCGAACTACAGCAGCGCTATTCGCTTCTCCAATAGACTCTACAGAGTTGAGACCTTACTGGAGCGTCCAATTATATCTAAACCACACCTATCCCGGCAGTGTAAAAGGTTTAACACTTTACATTTGGGCAAAGTCCGGAGAGGTCTTCTACTGTGGCACACGAGCTACAGGCGGCGCCGAATATGACGACAGTTCAGACGGTGAACCAATGACATCTCCAGAAGTAGACAGTTCCCTATCCACAAGCAACCCATTATCGCCCGATATGCTTTTTGTCATCGGAATTACAGTAGTGGCAATTGGACTTGCAACAGCTTCTGTGGTAATACTAAAGAAAAGGAAAAAATAACAACCTTTTCTTCCCCTTTTTTTAAAAAAAATTGGAGCACTATAGAGAGACACTAATATTTCTATTATTAAACTGAAATACTGTGGACTAACCAATTATTTCACTGCAAGAATGGAGCCTCGGGCGGGATTTGAACCCGCGACCTCTGCCTTACCAAGGCAATGCCCAACCAACTAGGCCACCGAGGCTTGAGGTTGTTCAGGCTATTTTGTTGAATAACTGTTAAATTAAGGTTTTCTAGATCACACTACTGTTTTGTGTATCTTCTTTCTGGATGGCTTCCTATTTCTGTTGATTTTAGGAATTCTTTGATGTGTAGCAATATCTCTGTTCAGTTCTTTTTGATCTGTTGTGGTAGATGTACCATTTTTTGGTATCTGTACTGTTTATTTGCTATTTTTGGAAAAAGAAGGTGATGAATAAAGAGGAAATCTCACTCTTAATTGTTGTTAGTGGATTGTTTTTTTGGCTAGTCTTCGTTTGATGCCGATTATGGTGACTGTAAGTATAACGGATATGATTACTATTGATGACCATGCTGAAAACTCTGGTACTATCCAAACACTCGAGTCTGTAATTATTGACGCAACTGACCAAGTTGTTAGGTAATCTTCTGTTTGGTTAGAGAATTCAAAGGAGTCTTCAACAAGGATTCCAGTTTCCTTGTCCCAGTAGAAATTTATGGAATAATAGTGATGGTATTGAGTTTCATTTTCGGTCCATGAATTTCCATAAGTCATGTTTATGTGATTTGTGTTTCTTACACCGTCTGGATATGTTTTGGCTATTGTCTCGTTTATCGCCCACGTAGAATAATTGCCAGAAGTGTAAATGTTATCATTTACACCAAGATTAGCTGAGATAACCGTAAGAGTCGCGTTCGCTTCATCTCCAGTATCTACGTCCATATAACCATCCCCACTTTCCTCAGTTCCATTTTTGAAATGGGACAAATACTGAACTGATACGTTTGTGCCAGAAACGCCTATAACCGTTATCTTCACCCATTCTGTCGCATTTGCGCTTTCCCAATCTTCGTAATCCAAAGGAGGAAAAATTGCATCTGGATCGGTGGAGTTCCAGCTAACATCGACTTCATAGTTAAACCAGTTACCTTCAGCAACACCAACTGTTCTCTGTTGAGCTGCTGCCGCGGTTACAACCATTGCAGACAACAAAAACACTAAAACAAAATTCAGTAAAACAATTTTTTGTTTCATATCTAACCATACACCACATCGTATGTTTTCATATATAAGTTTTACTAAACGTTACGCCAATGTTGTGACTTACAATTATAACAAGTTTTAACAAAACGGTCCAGAGCCAAACCCACTTCCTTATTCTTAGGTGTGAACCACCAAGTTGCTAATTATAAAGAAATGTTTAATTTGGATTTGGCTTCTACATGTGGATGTAAGCGGGGGTCGCCGAGCCAGGTCAAAGGCGCAGGGCTTAGGACCCTGTCCCATAGGGGTTCGTGGGTTCGAATCCCACTCCCCGCACCATTTCTATCCGCATTGAGTTTGTGAAGATTCTTTTACTAAAGTTAAGTAAAAGTTTCTTCACGAAAACCCTTTTCAACACTTAGTCTCCCTTTTTGGATTAGATGTGGTTACCGTTGGCTGAAGACAAACTGGAGGAAGAGACGTACTCGCTGATTTTCACATCTCTGAAACATCCTATCCGCAGAAGAATACTTAGAATGCTGGCGGACAAGCCGCTGACATTCTCTGAGATTCAGGAACAAATCAACATCGACAGCGGACACTTGAGCTACCATATTGAAAACCTTGGCGGCTTGGTTATGCACAACCAAAATGGAGACTACAACCTATCAAGCATAGGAGTCGCTGCTGTGCGGCTGATGAGTGGTGTTGAAGAACATCCGTCAGTATACTCAAACAAAAAGCCCAAACGCCCACAAGTATTATCCAAAGTTTTCTCACTAGTTTTGGCGACGACTTTGATTGTTATGAGCCTTCACTTTGTCACTTACACAACATCAATATCAACTGCAACGTTAAATCAGGACCGCATCTATCCCACTCCATTCGTTATTGGCGCGGGTCAAACGCTCGAGTTTAACGTTACACTAGAGTACTGGCATTACGCATCAACAATGATTCCTATGGGTAATCTAATAGTCTCACGAATGCTCTATGGCGGTCCCTTTGGTCCCGAGGCATACACCTTTGAAGTGCAACCCGCACCAAACAATTTAACTGCCCAAGCAGCAGGCTCAATGTGGCTTGATTTCAGGCTAAACACTACAAGTCGCACAAAAAATAACACATTTATTCTGATGCCCTTTGGTTTTCCAAACGACCTATTAGTTGACGTTTACACCCCAAACGAAAACAAGTCATTAGGCGAACTCGATTGGACCTACGGCAAAATAGACCATTTCACTTCTCCCATTGTCGAAGTTAATCAGTTAGGCACCTACCGATTTATAATGAAAAATAACGACTCAAACGAATGGACAGGAGTCTTAAGACCTAACGTGGAATGGCAAATTATAGAGAAACCATACTTCTACTACGGAATCATGGGGCTTGTATTCGCAACAGGATACCTTGTCTTTATGTCATACCGGCTCCTAAGCAAATCACAAAAAACACCAAATCAACGAGCATATTAGAAGCCTAATAATACTTCATTGTTGAAAACAAGCTTTTTTCAGAAAAACAAAGAAGCATTTACATAATATTTCCTATTTATGCTTCTGAATTGCCCAAGAACCATCACAAACAGCGGAATTCAAGCTGAATCCTTCCCTGCAGCATCCGAACTTCAAGTTATATTCTTCAGCTAACTCTTTCGCTTTTTGCATCAAACCAAACCTTAGCTTCTTGGGTAAATATGTTGAACGACCGATTCTCTCCCCCTCATCGAAATATAGTGGCTTCAGTTTCTCTGCGACTTCCGGAAACACTGCGCTGAATCTCCTCCAATTGTCAGGCTTCACCTTATATGATGAAGAGGTGATATGCAGCACACCTAAATCTGCAACGGCTTCCACAAGCCCAGCTAAATCATCATTAAGAAAGGGAATAATCGGGTCAATTCTCACGGTAGTGGGAATGCCCGCCTTAACCAAAGTTTCTATTGCCTTAAGTCGCCTCGAAGAAACAGGAGCACCCGGCTCAAGCTTCCCAGAGAGACCATCATCAGCGGTGAGAACAGTAACTGAAACCACGCAAGGAACTTTCCGTAGGATGTCAATGTCTCTGACCACCAAATCAGATTTCGTGACTATCTGAAGACTGCAACAGCTTTCCGCCAATATCTCCAAGCATTTCCGGGTCAAACCAGATTTTTGTTCCAGCCGCGGATAAGGATCAGAAGAGTTAGATATAGAAACCAACTCACCCTTCAATCGTGCAGCCTCTCTCTTTAGCCTAGACAGTAGGTTCTTTTTGGGTCTACAATCATAAAATCGGGGTATGTACGAGGAAGCGTAGCAATAGAGGCACCCGTGATCACACCCAGTATAAGGATTAAACGTCAATTTGTCGGGGCATGTGCACAACCGGGATTTCCAAGGGTCAAAAACAGTAAGTAACATAGCCGAGTTTCCAACAGCAAAAAATAACGAAGCAGAGCCTTATATTTTGATTTGCTTGTCCACACATTTGCGTGGTCATGATCAAAGATTCAAAGAGGACAGACACGGACAATCAATTTTAGGCTATGCCGATTGTGTTGCCAACCCCAACCACCAACACCGTGCTTCCTTCTTTTGTTCGCTCCCGAATAACCCGCCCAAGCCTCTTAAGGACATCATCAACAGAATTGATCAGCGCATCCGTCATCGGCGACAAAACCTCTTTCAGCGACTGCCGGACAATCATCGCATAAACTGGAACATCATGTTTGGTGGCAAGCTCCTCTATCTTGAACTTTTCAACCCCAACCCCACCAATCGCCGCCCCCACGCCCTCCACAACATAACCCGAATCTTCGCCCTCCAACTTCATCCCAGCATCAACCATCACAATCAACGACACCTTTCCATCATACTCCTCAATCAACTTGCCAACCGCATCCCCAGGCTTCCCAACAGTTCCACCCGGACCCTTAGCCCTCGTAACAACAACCCTTCTGCCCTCAACAGTCACTTCCGCAGCAACCATATCCTCTGCCACTTCACGCATGCTAGCATCAGCCATCAGCTTGGAGGCAACCAAAGGACCCACACCGTCACCGATTGGCTTGCCCTGCTTGAAAGCATCTATAAACGAAAAATAGGCTTCCGCCTCTTCCATAATCATGGGCAACTCCATCTGAATCTGCACAGTACTATATACCGTGCCGCCCTTTTTCCCCGTCAGATAATGATGCCGAACAGTACGATAAAGAGAATTCAAGCCCCTAGCTGTTTCCACGAGATTCTGCAGGTTCTGTATCTGCTTCTCATCCGCAGAAGGAGCCAATACTTTAATCTCTTCTTTAACCCTAGCGTCCGCGGTGTCAACCAAATATTCCAGCCTATGGACTACTCCCGACGGGTCCATGCTATTTGGTTGAATAGAAAAGAATTGAAGAAGCGCTTCCAGCCTAGGCTTCGGATCACTTTCAGGTTTTCCCAGCTCAAGAATAGCTGAGAGCGCCTCGTCTTTGGCTTTGTCACGCATAATCCGCAGCTTGGTTAACGACTTAGATATCCTACCCAACACCAAATTAACCTGTAGTTTCTGAGAAAAAAACGAGAAACCAAACACAAACACGAGATAAACAATATTCACAATGTAACTCAACATGCTTGAATCCAAAATCAACAAATCTCCTTTTCTTATTCTCCCCCTGAATCTGAATCCTTATCAAGTTTCTGTTTTTGCTTATTCAACGCAGCCAACCTGTTATCTACTGTCTGCAGCTCGCTTTGCAACATCTTAATCATGTGCTGGATACGGTTACTTTTCAATTCAAGAGATTCTAACCTACTCTTTGGTTCTTCTTCAAGGAAGACCGAAAAGGGGTTTGGCATTCGTGGCATTGGTAATGCCTTAGGGTCCAAATCCAATACCGCTCTTGCATACTCTTTGAACAGGGTGTTCATGCTTTCAGCAATTTGACTATGCTTCAAGAGGGCTCGGTCAAGAATGAGCTTTCCGGATTCGGTGATGTGATAAATTTTACGTTTTCTTTTCTGAGGACTCCATTGTCCCTTTATGTATCCTGCTTTTTCTAGGCTCTGAAGTATTGGATAGACGCCTCCAGCGGTTGGTTTCCAGAAGCCCTCAGTTCTATCTTCAACTTCTTTCATCATTTCGTAGCCGTGACAAGGTTTTTTGCTCAAAAGAATCAGTAATGCGATACGCATGAAACCTTTTTGTGACTCTTTAAGCCATTTTGTGGCTGTTTTTTCTTCGTGTTCGGGATGCATGGTCTTCAGGTCTCCCTAGATGTAAAAGTAATATTTATATTTTGGTGCGATATATTGCAGTGAAATATATCGTAGTGGGAGTGAACATCAGTGAAAAACGACACAATGATCGAAGTTAGGGACCTAACGAAGAAGTTCAACGACTTCACCGCTGTGGATCATATTACATTTGACGTAAAGAAAAGTGAAGTGTTCGGTTTACTTGGACCAAACGGTGCAGGTAAAACAACGACTATACGAATGCTCTCCACATTAACTAGACCTACAGAGGGCACAGCCACAATCGGCGGATACGACATAGTAAAGCACGACAACAAAGTTAGGCAACTGATTGGTCTAGTTTCCGAAAAAATGATAATGTATGACAGGCTGACAGCAAAGGAGAACCTCAGATTTTTCGGAAAACTCTACAACCTACCAAAAAACATTCTCAACGAGAGAACAGATGAACTGTTAGACCTTGTTCAACTTACTAAGTGGAAGGATTCTAAAGTGGGCACGTTTTCGACTGGAATGAGGCAAAGAATGAATGTAGTCAGAGCGTTGCTCAACATGCCCAAAGTATTGTTTCTCGACGAGCCCACATTAGGGTTAGACCCTCAATCCACAGTCGAAGTCAGAGAGTTCATTAAGAAAACCAATAAAGAAAACAAAACAACAATCATCCTCACCACACACATGATGAACGAAGCTGACCTTCTCTGTGACCGCATAGGCATCATGGACCAAGGAAAAATTGATACACTCGACACTTCTACAAACCTTAAAAAACTCATTTCTGGAGATGATACAACAATCTTGAAGCTAGAGATTCCAAATCTCACGAATAAGCTAATTACTAAAATACAATCCGTGAAATGCGTCAGCTCCGTATCTCGGGAGAACAATTCTCACCTAAAGGTACACGCAACTGGCGACGACGCGTTTGACCTCATAATTGATGCTGTAAGAGCAGAGAAGGCTAAAATAAATTCTATTGAGAAGCTTCAACCTACCCTTGAAGATGTTTTTCTGCACATAACGGGTCGGGAAGTTAGAGATAAGGCAGACAACAAAATAGCCATAAAACATGGACCGGGGTCGAGAGGTTTTAGGCAAAAACTGAGGGTAAGGTGAATCAAATGGGTGCAAAAAACATGATCTCGCATAGCTTCCGGATTGCATGGAAAGACTTGCTGGAGGTTTTCAGGAACCGAATGGGGCTAGTTTTACTGATATTAATGCCGATATTCATGATGGTTATGGTTGGTTACATATATCCATCTGATAACTCCATGAGCGATGTGACCGTTGCTTTAGTGAATGAGGATGTTGGGTATGGCGGTTACACCAATGCAAGCTCAACATTAACCGCCATCTTGGAGAACACAAGCAACAGCATAGACTGGATGAGTCTCACTACTGCTTCTAGTTTTGATGAAGTAAGAGATATGATTCAAAGGGGAGATGTCGACGCGGGCATAATCATATCCAGCGACTTCAGTTCAAGCATAATGAATGGACAACAGGGAACAATCACACTTGTAACGGATCAGTCTAATCTCCAAATGTCATCGTTGCTACAATCAGTCCTGCAAGAAGTGTTTGACCAACTGGGAACTATGTTAGCTCAACAAAATGTTCAAAGCTTAGGTGTTGACCCAAGCAATGCGTTAGCTGTCGTACAGCCATACAACGTTCAAACAGAAGGAGCTATTGAAGGCACATTCACTTACTTCGATTTCGTGGCACCTGGAATCATAGCAATGACAGTAATGATGAGCGTCATGACTGGTCTCCCTGCAGCAATTTCTGAAGAGAGAGAAAGCGGCACGCTTGACGGAATGATGGTGGCTCCCATCAGTAGGCTCTCAGTAATACTTGGAAAAACCCTCGCCCAGATTGCCAGAGGTCTACTACAAGGGTTAATCATCATAGTCATTGCTGTAGCATTGTTCGGTGTTACTATTCATGGAAGCATCCTGTTAGTGTTCGCGTTGCTGCTGTTGTGTGTGTTCAGTTTTGTTGGTTTGGGCATTGTGTTAACGTCGTTTACGAAGGACCAAGAGACAGCCGTGATGCTAATGACTACAATAATGTTCCCGATGATGTTCCTCAGCGGAGTGTTCTTCCCTGTAGAGCAGATGCCATGGTATATGCAAAGTCTCTCAAACTGTCTTCCACTGACCTACGTTGCCAACGCTCTAAGAAAAGTCATGGTTCTTGGCGCAGATATATCCATGATAACAACTGAACTCGCGATACTCATCGGCTTTGGAACAGTTATGATAGCAATAGCTGTGCCCGTGTTCAAAAGAGCAATGACCCAGTAATCGGAATGATATAACATGCCATCAATTGAAGCATCAAATCTTTCAAAACAATACGGTTCCTTTACTGCGGTGTCGAACCTAAACCTCAAGCTTGAGGGCGCAAAATGCGTTGGCTTCCTAGGACCTAACGGTGCAGGAAAAACGACTGCCCTCAAAATGTTTACTGACTTAATCAGGCCGTCTTCTGGAGAAGCACTGATAAATGGTGTAAACGTGCGTAAGCAAAAGAAAAAGGCGCTTGAATCGGTGGGCACGCTCATTGAAATGCCCGAGATTTATCCTGCACTAACACCACGAGAGGCATTAACGATGATTGCTGAGATTAGAGGCGTGCCTAAGGCTGAGCGGAAAAGGCGAGTAGAAGAGGCTGTCTCCGAAGTCCGAATGGGTGAATGGATCGATAAGCGCGTCGGCAAGTTCTCTAAGGGAATGAAACAAAGAATCTGCGTTGCCTCAGCCATACTCAGCGACCCCAGCATTGTTCTTTTAGATGAGCCTACCACTGGGCTTGACCCTCGTGGAATGAGCGAAGTAAGGGACATCATAAAATCACTAAAGAACAAAAAGAGGCTGATTTTCATGAGTAGCCACTTACTTAGCGAGGTTTCAGATGTCTGCGACGAGGTTGCCATTATAGACCACGGTAAACTAATCGTTTATGACACGCTTTCCAATGTGACTGCGAAGGTTTCGGGCGGAGAAAACGTTGTTGAAATTGGACTGCGAAACACCGTTGATGTAGAGTTGGTAAACAAGATAGCCGCAAAACTGCCCTACATTGTCAAGGCTAAAAAAAGTGATGTTACTGCCTTCAGAATAGAATTCAGTGGTGGCTTGGATATCCAAGAAAGAATTCTTGCTGATTTAGTGAAAATGAAGATCGGAATTGTCAGCTACAAACCCTCTTCGTCGGCTCTCGAAGGAGCATATTTGAGTCTTGTAAAAAGTACGTTGTGATTAACATGAGCGAGACAACAGTTATTTCAAACAATAAGGTGCCAGGCAGCCTGACGCAAGTTGGCATTACTATGAAATACACGCTTCTAGACTACATAAGATCACGCAGATTCTACATAATGTTAACTATAGCAATCGTAATCAGTGCTATCCTCACTTTCGTGGTTGGGTACTATCGTCCAGAAAGTTTTCTTGCAACTGATTTGTCGTTTTATTCGGGTTGGTGGGGGAACATAGCGATTTACGTGATAGTGCTTTCAGGAATTTTCTTTGGCGGCGACGCCATTTCTGGGGAATTTCAGAACAAGACAGGTTACTTTGGAATCCCTAACCCTATCCGAAGGTCGTCTATATACATAGGGAAGTGGTTGTCAGCTCTCATCGCATCTACAGTCATATTAGTCGTGTTCGCGGCGATCACTGTGGGCAACGGGTTATACTACTTCCCAAGCGTGCCCTCTGAATTCGGGCTGTCTTTGCTTTTCGCATGGTTCTATCTTATAGCAGTTCTAGGCTTCACGTTCTTCTTCAGTTCACTATTCAAAAGCAGTTCTATGTCCATTCTCGTAACTGCCATCCTATTCCTCTTTGCGTTCAACATAATTCAGCTTTTCGTTGCCAACTTTGCCCAGATTGAGCCATGGTTTATGCTATCTTACGGAGGGCAAATAATAGGAAACATATTGACTCTGCCTTACCCACTGCACAAGGTTGTAACCAGCTTTGGCCCTGGAGGAGGCGCAGGACCAGGCATAGGAGGAATCTCTCTGACAACATTCAATGTACAAATCCCAGAAGGTCTAGCAATTATAGGAATTTACTTTATAGTCACCGCAATTTTGGGTTTGGTGCTCTTCGAAAGAAAAGAGTTTACAGGATAACTAACCCCAAGAATGCGGAAAACAATTTGGATAAATAACTTCATAACCAAAAGTCAGACACACGAAAAACCATTAATGTCAACGGTCTCAAAGATTGAAAACAGTTCCAAACAATAGTGACTCCCTTTTTTCATGACCACTTACTAATACGCCAAGGAAACTGCTACGCGGTAGGTAAACTTCCCAAGAAATTGCAGTATACAGGGAGTCTACTGATTTTCATTTTAAAAAATAAAAAAATTAAAAAATGGATAAGGGGCACTCGACGCTGAATTAGCTACACAAGTGACAGTTTCGGCGGCTTGTTTAAGCTGTGTCGATGAACTTGTTGGCTTTAGGTATTTCTTCAGGCAGTCCCCTTCTTTTCCGTATCCCCGCTATGACTTCCACTGCAATGCTTTCAGGAACCTTTTCCCAATGATCGAACTGCGTCTGCCAGAATGCGTGACCAGAAGTCGCTGATCTCATGTCAGCGGAGAGACCAAAAGTCTCGGCAACTGGGAGGAACCCTCTTATCATTGTAATAGGCCCCTTCTGCTCTGAAGCAGTTACTCTTCCTCTCTTACGGGTTATTAATCCAGTTACTTCGCCAACAAATTGGTGAGGAACCGAAACACCAATCTTGTATACCGGTTCAGAGAGAATCGGTTGGGCTGTAAGGAAAGACCCCCAAAAAGCTCTTTTAATTGCCGGCATAATCTGTGCGGGTCCACGGTGCACGGGGTCTTCGTGCAACTTTGCATCCAAAAGCTTCACTTTGACTCCTCGTATTGGCTCATCGGAAAGGGGACCATTTTTAGCTGCCCACCTGAAACCTGAATTAACAGTCTCCTTCACTTCTCGAAGATATTGGACCCCCTTAGTCATGTCCACCAGAACGTTCCGGTGTTCTTCTAAAGCCCACACGTTTTTCGATTCATGAGCAGACCATCCTGCTTCCTCACGTAAAGTGCTGTTAATCCGCTTTTTCCCCATCGCTTCAAAAAGCGCACCCTTTTCCATTAGATCAACAACATTTTGGTCAAGAGGTTCCACTTGAACCCAGAATCTGCTGTGCTTGTTGGGGCTCTTTGCCATCGCTACTACACCTTCTGCAGATACAGTTTCTCTGTAGACAACTATTGGACGGGATGTTATAAGCTCTAATCCTCCGCCATATTCTCTGAGGAACTTGACGGCTATCTCAAGGTGGAGTTCACCCATTCCGCTGAGAAGATACTCGCCAGTCTCTTTGTTAATTTTGGTTACCAAGTTTGGATCGTCGATAGCTAAACGTCCCATCAAATCTACGAGGCGCGGCAACTCCCTAGGATGTTTTGGTTCTATGGCAATGGTGATAACAGGTTCAGAAACGTATTGTATGCTTTCAAAAGGAACCATCGCGTCTTTGTGCCCGATGTCGATAAGGGTTTCTCCTGCCCTAGCAAGATCCAACCCCAGCACTGCAGCTATGTTTCCGGCGCCTATACGACCAACAACCTCTCTGAAGGCGCCCATATACATAGAGACCTGCTGAACACGATAATCCTTCTTTGCGCCCACCAAATAAACACGATTGCCTTCCTCAATGACGCCGGAAAAGGTTCGTCCTGTAGCAACTAATCCCGCATGAGGGTCCATCTGGGCTGATGTCAAACATATGACACTGGGTCCATTCTCGTCACAGTTAATCATAGCCTTTCCAATCTCGGAGTCCAACTCGCCCTTCCAGATTTTCGGAACCCGATACTTCTGGGCAACTACAGGATTTGGAAGATTCTTAACAGCCATGTCCAGTATTGCGGTGTGAAGAGGAACAGTTTCTGCAAGTTCTTCATAGCGTCCAGTCTGATAAGCGTCCACAACGTCACTGAATTTTATTCCTCTCTGCTGGGCCATGTCAAGCGTGAAGCCCCATTTGTGCAGGGCAGAACCAAAAGCTACTGTTCCCTTAGTTGCGTCGACTTCCCATTGTTTTTTGTGTTCTTTCTCTCCGTACAATGAAATCAGGTTGTTGAAGTCCCTGATTATTCGAAGAAGTTTGGATTGTACTTGGTCTGTGTTAAGTTTCAGTTCTTTGATTAGACGGTCAACTTTGTTGATGAAAAGAACGGGTTTCACTCGTTCGTTAAGGGCTTGGCGGGTGACGGTTTCTGTTTGAACCATCACCTCTTCGACGGCGTCTACAACTACGACGGCTCCGTCGATGGCTCTTAGGGCACGTGTTACTTTGCCTGTGAAGTCTACGTGTCCAGGCGTGTCTATGAGGTTGACGACGTGTGATTTGCCTTCGATCTCGTGTAGGAGGGAGATGTTGGCTGTTTTGATTGTGATGCCCCGCTTCTGTTCCTCCTCAAGATAGTCTAAGGCTCTTGCTGCTCCTGCGATTTTCGGTGACAGGAGACCTGCTTCGGCTAGAAGGGAATCTGACATTGTTGTTTTGCCGTGGTCGATGTGGGCAATTATGCCGATGTCCCTGATGTCTTCTTTTTTGCTCATGAGCTTTACGATGTCATGCGTCTGCCTGAATTTGGGCACCTTGTTGATTCTCCTAATTGTTAATGGACAGCATGCTAGATGAAAAGCTAACCTATAAGCGTTATTATATGGTAAAGCTAATTATCAAAGACGACAATGGAACTACCTTTTCAACATAAGAATGCTTTCATTTTATTTAACTAACCAAAGAGCAGACGACAGCAAAAAATCCATTTTACAGAATGAAAAATCACAGCAAATTTTTTATGAAGTTTGAACAAAACATCTTTTTGAAACGTTATGTTATCAGAGGAAAAAAACAGAAGTGTAAACCCAACTCCTGCAGAGACAATAAATATCAGAAGTATTTAGGCGGAGTTCATAAACCGTTTATTTCTTAACAGTAATCGGGGAATATGGAACCAAGTTACTTTTTTCTCCTAATTGTGCCTCTAGCGATTTTGGTAGTGTTTCTTGTAGCTTTAGTGATATACCATGCGAGAAAGGAAGAAGACGAATACGAAAACGAATTGAAGAAGCTCAGACAGTTATTGCTTTCGGGAAAACTGGACAAAAAAAATTTTTTGAATCTGAGAAATAGGCTAAAGCATGAGAAACACTTCAACAGCGAATCAAATAAGCTTCTCTCTCTTCTATCTGATGAAAAAATCGATGAAGAAACGTATGTCAGATTAAGACAAGTACTTGAAGCATCTTTCAGCGACAGACTTGACAAACTCGATGAGAAAACAAACGAGGTTTGCAAGAAAGAGCCCTTCGATGCTTCTAAATTTTGAAGTATAGAAAAACAAAATAGTCATTGCCGCGATTCTTCTTGCAAGAGTTGATTACACATTGAAGATCGAGACGCACCACAGCTTTAAGCACAAAATGATAGAATTAAAGGCAAGAGTCGGCGACCACAAATTTTTGAGAAAAAAGCTGTCTGCTCTAGGAGCCGAACATGTGGGAACCTTTCAGCAAACGGATCTCTATTTCAAGGTCCCTGAAGGGAGATTGAAACTGAGAGAAGTAAAGGGTAACAGCAGAGCAGAGTTAATCTATTATGAAAGAGAGAATGTTGCGGGACCGAAAAGAGATGATGCCTTTATTCTCAGGGTCCAAGAACCTGAAGACTTGAAAAAGATTCTGAAGAAGATATTAACTCCTCTTATCGTCATAGAAAAAGTCAGAGAGATTTATCGATATCACGGAACCCAGATTCATCTGGACACGGTAAAGAAACTCGGGAAGTTTATTGAATTCGAAAGACAAACTTCCGAGGACCCAAAGATGATTGAAAAGAATCGGCTGATTCTAGAAAAACTAATGGAAAAACTGGAAATAGAACAAAGCAACCTTGAATCCCTCTCCTACAGCGACCTCGTTCAGACATAAACTGAAAAAACACTGTTTTCAACAATGAAGTATTATTAGGGTTCTAATATGATTGTTGTGTTGCCTGTTTTGGGTAGTTTTTCAAAATTTGTTTTCAATGAATCTACTCTTTGGTTTGACTAGGACTGTGGCGTCTCCGTTTCAAGAGCAATACAGCTATCACAATCACTGCTACAAAAAGTGCAAGATACAAAATGGTATTCATTACATGAAATGTTGATGTTGTCCAAGTTTCCCCAAGCAAGCCTAAAGCATCCGCAGTAACTGTCACCTGCTGGTAGGGACCCCACGAAACTATTTCGGTTTCGTAGACGCCGGGGTCGATCTCCTCGCATAATTCTCCATTCACAACTGTGGTTGCGCCCGTCACTGAAGCCCCATCATAAGCTTGAGCAACGTTCACTTTCACCTTTGACATCCCAAACGAGGATGAGTCAACTTCCACATTAACGACAACTTTGTCCCAAACTATGCTGGGACTTTCAACGGTCATTATGTATCCGCTTGCTTCAGGATGCTGAAAGTCTGTGACAACCCATGAACGTTCGCCCACAACATCATATGCTATGCTGAAGCTTATCCATCCGGTGCTGTTCGTTACATGCTCTGTTTCATTCACGTAGACTCTGGCATCAACCACATCGGCGCCGTCATCTTCCCATTTAACATGGAAACCTACTGATTGGGCTTCGTTGACACTGCATTTCGTGGCGCTTGTGAAAGTTTGATCTACGACAGCAGCCTGTCTATCCAGAGAATACCACTGGGTAACGATGTCTTGGGCGGGCTTATTCTGTGGCGAGTGCCCAGAATCAGCGGCTCCCCCTTCTGTGGGGTCATGTATCCAAGTCCACCAGTAGAAGCCGTAGAACCAGCTTCTGTTCCATAGTGTCTGGAAGGCGGCTTCGTAACAGTCCCGCTGTTCTTGAAGATCAACAGGCATGTCAGACCAATAATTTGATGGACACGCATTTGTTCCGTCGCCGCTTCGATAGCCGATTTCCGTGAAGATTACCGGCTTGTTTACTGTTGAGAGCCATGTTTCAATTTCGTCTGCGTAGTTGGTCCAAGCGTTCTTCAGTTCATTGAAGGTGGGGTCATACTTTAAGATAGATAACGGAAAGTAGGCGTCTATTCCCACGTAGTCCACAGAATCCCACCACTCGATGTTTTGGTAGTTGGTCCAGTCAGCAGAATATGTGATGGGACCGGAGTAGCGTTCCCGTACTCCAGAATTGATCTTTTCCCATTGATCTTTCTCCCCAGTTGTTGCTTTGTATTCGCATCCAACTGAGAAGAGTTCCACGTCATTTTGTTCAGCAAATTCGGCGAAAAAATTAATGAATGTAGAGTAGCTTTCAAACCACTCATTTGACGGTTGAATCTCGCCTCTCCACACGGGATAAGGGAGGATTTCTTCCCGTTCTATTGCCTCAACCATTGGTTTCAACATGACTTTCAAGCCTAATTTGTGGGCTGTTGTTATAGCATGTTTAAGGGACTCTGGGGTTGGTGTACCGCTAGAGCTGAGATGTATGTCATGTGATGTTGTGTTAGATTGAATCCATGAGAAACAGAGTGCTATCCATTCCGTGCCAGTTTCAATCAAAAGACTCAGAGATTCATCAGATTCAGAACTGCTGAAATCGTCGTTAGACCAAGCCGAGTAAGATAATCCTCTCTGAAAAACAGGTTCTGCATCAGGTAGCTCAGCTTTTTGGGAAACCGAGGATTCAGTAACTCCACTGGATTTTTCGTTGAATGCAATGGGAAACACAGGATAAGCAATAACCTCCAAGGTCAACAGGAGAATCACCCAAGAGAAGATTAACGATTTTTTTATTCTATTCATATTTTGCCACCAGAGAGGCATGACCATTGTTTCTTTTCTGATTCATGTGAGGTCAATGTCTGTTGACTTTTCGGTAAGGAGAACTATTGCTGCAAGAAGATTTTTTGCTATACTTAACAGATTCACCGAGACGATCATCAAGAGAAGGATGCTGATATCAACTGCCAAGTTTACCGTAACTTCCGAAATGGGTAACGTTACGCTGAAAATGCCGCCGTCTGAGATAGAGAAAAAGTAGGCAATTATAACTATCGCTTTTGCTATGCCAAAGCCGCATCCGATAATGGTTCCGGAGAAAAGTTGCCCTACCACAGCGAAGAATACAACTATTATAGCGTATTGAATCAGCGGAGTGGCGTAATCAAGTGGAAGTATATCCTTAGGGTATAGCATCATCGGCAGGTAATAGACAACAAAAAAATTTAACGCACCCCACACCGTAGCCTTGAGAACTCGAGGCATCGCTTTTTCCAAGATCAATTTTGCGTTCAATTCAGCCATACTGTTCCCACCATTCCACTACAAAAACTGGAGTCTCGAAAATTATGTGCATGTTTCCGCTGCTTGTTAGTTTTGAGATGTCTTGCTGCCTCATGTATACGAGAAGGCTATCAGCATAGCTTTGCTGCGAGGGGGTATTGATGTTCGCCATTCCAGAGGCTATCTGTTCGTTCGAATTGTTGTAGAATTCTAGTTTCAAGGTTCCTGTTATGTCAATGATGGCGTGATTTTCGAAACTTACAGGTATTGTTGCTTCGCTATGGGTGCTGTTATGAGGGGAAACGGAAATTCTTCCAATAGAGAAGTGTGCAAAGGGTGCCCCCCAAGGTATCGTGGCATTTGTCGAGAGCTGGACTGGGACGGCTCGGGCGAAATTGAGACCCGCAAAGATTTCTACATTGAAGGAGCTGTCGTTCAACAGGAGGGCTACATGATTCATTGATAGGATGGCGTCTAGGTCTATGGGAATTGTGTGTGATGTATTAACGGTGGTGCCTCGTGGTATGGACGGGACAACTGTTTCGGTCAGATCCAGCACGGTTCCATTTGGGTCTGTGACGCGGGTTGTCAGGTTCAAATCAGCTAGTTCGTAGTAGCCGTTGTTGGTTATTGAGAATGGTAAAGAAAAAGTGATGCCGTTGCTGGAGGGAAGCATTTGAACCTCTCCGACGTTTATACCTAGATTCATGACTGAGTAGACAGCTGTGACCGAGAAGAAGAGTATTACTATCCAGAGGATGATTGTGGCTATGCTGAGCATCCTTATAACGATCTTCATCTATCTCGTTTTCCTTCACTTTGCCTCGGTTGAACGAGACTAAGTTTTGTCAGTTTTTCTAGTTCCTTTGGCTCGTATGGGTTCCATGGGTTTGATGGCTAGGGGAGTCCTTGACTGGAATTCGGGTCTGGCTAGGCGTTTGAGTTGTGTAACAAGCTGCACTCCTCGTGCCGTTAGTCCTGAGCCTATCCATCCCATGACGCCGAGATACATTATTCGAATGGATGCTCCGATCAGAGGAGCCAAGGCACTGCCGAAAGCATCTATTAGGTCTGACGATGCCGTGATGGATGGGTTGTTGATGAGGAATATGTAGGCGCTTATGAAGGTGAAGGCTAGTAAGCCGATGCCTGTGAAGAGGGTGGCGTATCCTATAGTCAGTATACTGTCTTTCATGATGTATGCCTCCAAGTTACAGAAACAAATGCTTACCAGTAATATTAAATCTTCTGTCTTACTAAACAATATTTTCTTTAGTTATCCCACTTCCACAACCCATGACAAACTCAAAAATCATTGAATGCGCGATTTTATCTCACCGAAATAATCAGTTTCTTCGTGTGTTCAGCTGTTCCTTTTTCTTTTTAATGCGCGAATGTAGTTTGATGCTTCTTGGGCAGTTTTTACGTGAGCCACCTTCTTTGTTTTAATTAGTGTTAGCCGAGTTGCACAGTATGGGCAGCGTCTAGTCTTCTGGGTGCCCTTAGCCAGCAGAAATTGTCCACAACCGTAGCAGACAACCACCACATACATCTAATGCACACCCATCGGAAGGAAAAGCTTTTCTTTGAATGACTTTAATGCTGTAAGAGGATGCAGATAAATGAGTCGACTTTCCTTAGCAAATCTTGCTGCGAAATATTTTCGGCAAAACGGCTATCAAACAGAAAAAGACACTATTCTGGAAGGCGTATCTGGGCTTTCGCAAAAGTTTGATCTAATCATTCAGAGAGGCAAAGAAAAACGTTCAGTTTGGATTAAAGATTGGAACCGAACAGTCGGCGTCAACATAGTCATAAACATCGACAAAGCCGCAGAAGACGTAGGATTTCCCAAACCCATAATCATCTCCGAAAAATTTAGTGGTCACGCCAAAGCCTACGCCAACCGCCGCGGCATCACTTTGCTATCAAAACAGCAGATTCTAAGGTTGCTGGGATAAACTAAAATTTTTTCAAAAACTCTTCTAGTTGTCCTTCATTCTCCAATTTTCCTAACCAATCAACTATTCCATGTCTACAATCTTTTCTTTTCTCAAGCACCAACATCATCTCTTCCACCACTGTCTCCACGGTTTTGCCGCTAACATCGATCTCGCAGACTTTATCGGAGCCACAAGCAGATAGGGCGTCCCAGAGGCAAACATCCAAAATTTCGGCGGCTAGATTCTCCCACAGTTTCTTTTCCTCATATCCGCGTTTCTCCAGTGCACCCTTGAGTTCGCGGGGGTCACGTCTGAGGACAAAAACTGTATTGACGTCTTTCTTTGGCACAACATCAACAGCGTAATGTCCCTCAATTATGATGCTGCCTTCTGTTTTCGCTAGGATTTCTTGCAGCTGTTTTGAAACCTTTTCTGTGTCTGCGATCAACGTTTTTCTTTCCTCGTCTACGCTGGTGATTAATTTCTGTTTCTTAACAAGTTCCGTTATGCCTATGTAAAGTGCATCCAGCTTAGACGCTAACTTATGGGAAACCGTGGTTTTTCCCACGCCAGGAGTGCCAGTTACCAAAATGACTTTTCTGAAGTTTTTCACTCTCCCTTATTCTTGTTTAGTAAAGGTTTCTCTTGCTGTTTTATCAAACTTTGTGGTGCCGTAGCCTTGTGGACACAATGCTTCCAGTTGACATCGCTTATCTTTGTTGAGAATGGTCGGTTAATGGTTTAAAAAGTTTTAAGTTAATTGTTATAAACAGATTCTTGTAATAGGTTAGTGTGCGATGGGGATTTGGCATTGAGGTTATTAGAGGTTATTGAAAGAGTTACGCGGAAGATTGCGCCTGGGCCTGCTCCATCCTTTAATGAGGCTCACGTAGTTAAGGCGCTGGAGATTATTGGTAAATGCGGAATTGTGGGCAGAATAAGGCTGTCTAAAGAGGTTGGATTGGGGGAGGGCACAACCAGAACGCTTCTGAAGCACCTGAAGAATGAGGGAATAACTCAAAGTTCAAGAAGCGGAATCTTTTTCTCTGAGACTGGAAAGAAACTGTTTTCTGATCTGCGAAGTAAAGTCAGCGAGGGAGTGGAGGTTGCCAGCAGCCCTCTGACGGTTGGATCATTTAACATTGCAGTTCTTGTTAGA
>Ga0315538_1000256_pt1 | contig 35076 bp, 24 predicted proteins | sample SalMarSW160230MG_2_FD_203834 | JGI IMG/M metagenome (GOLD analysis project Ga0315538, IMG submission 203834) | Salt marsh sediment microbial communities from the Plum Island Ecosystem LTER, Massachusetts, United States - Salt Marsh Sediment SW1601-230 ...
ACGACAAGGCACTTTCGCAGGCCGAGATAGTGAGCATTATGGACGGCACCTTAGGCAGTGTAAGCAATTACCACCCGATTACGTCACCCGCCGAGCTGTATGACGGCGAGACGCAGGGTTCGAGGAAGATTGACTTCAAGGACTTTGCCGTTATGGCGGCTGATAGCTGGCTGGAAGAGCCGCTATTGTGGCCGTAGAGGTAATTAGTAGCTCGCGATAGAACAGCGATGGTTAATGATATTTCAGGGCCTGCACTTTGATGCAGGCCCTTTTTTAATGAACCCATTTTGAATTTGTGTCCTTTTCTGTTCTACGGTTACGGAATCGGATTTTTATGCCGCTGATGATGATATGAAAAAATAAAAAAAACTTGTGTTTTACCGGCGCCACTCGGGTTTGCGAACCATCAAAGGCGGCATATGTTCCGGCCTGATTTTTCGACGTGCAGTATTGGCACAGCTTCTATTGCTCGGATACCAGCGGATGATAAACAGCTCCGGCTTAATAGATACTTTATTTTTTTTCAACTTACTAAACATCACCAGCACTTTTCTATGAGTAGAAAATGGAATTTGCACCCTCATCATATCGGCTAATCTATATAGTGACTTTCGAGAATTGCTTAAAACAAATACCCAAATTCAGGTCTTATACAAGCTACCTCTTCCAGCCCGAAAACACCCTGTAAAAACCGTCTAACTAAAGATTCACTGGGATACCCTGCTCAGCTAAGTATTCTTTCATTTGCCTTATAGTATATTTGCCGAAATGCGCAATTGAGGCAACAAGAACGGCGTCCGCACCACCTTCAACGATTACCTGATGTAAATGCTCCAGTGACCCCGCTCCGCCGGATGCAATTACAGGCACTGATACTGCATTGGATATCGCTTTAGTCATAGGGATATCATATCCCGTCTGTGTCCCGTCAGCATCCATACTCGTCGGCAAAATTGCCCCGGCTCCTAATCCCTCTACCCTTTTGGCCCATTCCACGGCATCAATCCCCGTACCGGTCGTGCCGCCATTGATAATAACTTCAAAACCAGAGGGCAATTGTGAATTGCTGTATGTATCTATTGCGACAGTAATTTTCTCACTGCCGAACTCCTTCGATGCTTCTATTATTAAATCCGGATTGTGCACCGCAGCAGTATTGATAGACACTTTCGATACGCCAAGATTTATCAGCTCCTCAATCGCCTGACAATTGCGGATTCCGCCGCCAACGGTCAACGGCACCGTAATTTTCTCAACGGTCCTCTTAACTGCATCGAGCAGGGTTTTCCTGTTTTCAATGGTCGCTGTAATATCCAAGAAAACCAATTCGTCAGCACCTTCTTTGCTGTAAACAGCGGCATTTTCCGCAGGGTCGCCCACATCTTTCAAACTGACAAAGTTAATACCTTTGACCAATCGGCCATCTTTCACATCAAGACACGGAATGATTCTTCTGTAATCCATTTTATCATCCCCAATAAATTAGCTGTCGCCAAACTATTTTTTATTTGCAGCTAAAGTATACCAAAGCACCTCTAACTGGTCGAGAGAATATTTCTAAAAAACGCCAGGCAGGGCGGCTGTCGCAATAATTTCACGTATTACAACCATTTTTTATGGCCCGTTTTTAAACCGTTTCGGTTACCTGATTTGCTCCCAGCTGACCTGCTGTTTGTCGAGTTCGAGCAATTCCGCCCGGCTGATAAGCCATCTTTTGTCCTGCTGCTTCTGTAAATAAAGTTGTACTTTTACCAGGAAAGACTGTTTGTAGTTTCGCGCGACGTAACTATCCTTGTCAAATTTCACCATAACCATCAACACCACCTCTGCCTCCGTCGTTGATATTTCCACATGAGCATTTATCTTTTTATTTTCTTCAACCGGGTCGCGCCCCATCTCAGTTCTGCAATGAGACATCAAATGTTCTTTATTACTATGATATGAATCCTGATAATCTGCCGAAACAATCGCCTCAATTATACCCGGATTTTCTTCTTCGACGGCTCTTATACCATTATCGATTACTGCGTTGACTTTTTCCAAATTGGTCTGAACAAAGAAATCCAGACCAAAAGCTGTTATCATAAGCACCGGCGGTATAAGCCATTGCCACCAACGACGTTTTTGAGGGAAAATACTGCGGACTCTGAACACGATATATAAACTAACAATTGCAGCAATGAACAAGGTCCACGGCTGGTCAAAAAAGTTGAACATTTATTTGGTCTCCTTATTTTTTATACAAATGCATACCACTTTTCATTTCAGCCTTGCAGTTGCATTTGTCAACTGTTTTTTACTGTCTTTCCATTAATCGAATATGGAAATTTACCTGAATATGTGCCAGGTCATCAAGATAAAAGGCCACGCTCAATGTATTTGAATAGACAATAATTTCCAGGACAATAAGAACCAGTGGAGCTGTAACTTGGCAAAAAGATTCGTTGCGGCACCTGTCATCTGTTATCTTATCGGGTGCCGACGGGGCTTCTATAACCTTCCTCCGCGCTCCGTCGCCAGCCCACTCCGCCGAAGCGGCTGCGAAGGCCGGATAGCTATGGAGCGTCGGCGACCCTTTAAGAACTTTACCCATAGAGTTATTTTACCTGCAAAATAACTTGCGTTCAATAATTTTAATCCAGGATGTAAGTCATTCGCTGCCGTTAGCGGATAAAAAGAATTATTAAGATTAAGAAAAGAATCACTACATTTTCAAGTGTGAGTAAATGTTGAAAAAATGTCTATAGTTTGGAGATGTCTGTTTTATTGGCCGGCATCCGGCGCTAATACTTGTGAGGATATCCCTGCGCCATAAACCTGATATCCTCCCCCTCGCCGGAAGGAACATCCCTGCCGAAAGTGAAATGAATATTAGGATTTAAACACGCCTCGACGGCATCTTCGGAATACTCAATCGTGCTGTTATCTACCCACTTGTGCATTTCCGCTCTGCCGTCAGCAAATCCAAGAGTGCTCCTGCCCCCGTGCCAGTCCGCAAAAGGATCCACCCACGCACTTAAGTCATCCGGATCCATAATCCATGACCCTCTATTCCCTCTGTAGTCGGCTTCCTCCAAAAAAATGACCTTAGTAGCGGGGTTTTTAATCTCGGAATATTTTGTGACCGGTTTCCAGTCACCCCAGTATCCATATTCGCCATTTGCCCCGCCGCTGATAGAGTACGTGCGGAAGTTATCTATCCCCTCAATGAATTGCCTCCTGTCTGACGGACAGCGATAGACATCTACCTCTTTGACATACGGAAATAACAAACCCGCTCTTATTCCCTCCTTTTCTTGTTCGACTGGATCAGGGTCACTGCCCTGTGGAACTTTCACCCAGGCGATTTCATTATAAGACTGCCCATCGGGATTACTATCAGAACGGACACAGCCCCCAACCAACTTATCGTTATTCTCATCCTTATACATAAACCATGCCAATGCCAGTGTCCTTACATTGCTGATGCAGTGGATACGTCTTGCCTGGTCTTTGGCCTTACTCAAAGCGGGCATAAGTATCGCCATCAAAAGGGCAATAATGGCAATCACAACAAGTAATTCGATTAACGTAAAAGCCCTTTTTGTCACTTTTATCTTCATTTCAGAAAAAACACCCCAGTCAGTTTTCTGGGCTATCTATATGATATGCGCAAAATTACTTAGATGTTCCATCAATTTCGCGGTTTTTACACCGTTTTAAGCCAATTACTTATATTATTATACAAAACCAAGCCAGGCGTGTCAACAATTACAAGTCTTAACAATTCCCCCCATATCCCCTTATTTTCCAGCTCGAAGCCGTTCCAGCACCCCATCAAATCGTCTCTAATCCGTCTTCGCAGGCCCTATTGAATATTGCGTGAATTCACTTGGCCTGAATTGCGCTATCAATGAATGGATATCGTTAACACTAACAGCTCTTATCGCTCTGATATCATCCTCAATGGTGCGATACTGCTTCAAATATATCCAGTTCGAGCCGAGGGCGCTCAATCGACCCATTGGCAGTTCATTTTCAAGGACAAGCTTGCTGAGAACCTTATTCTTTGCTTTCATCAACTCATCTTCTTTTATTCCGCCTTTGCAAAGACTTTCGAAAATACCTTCGACTATTCCAAGAACAGCGGAGACGTTTTCCGGGCTGCAGCAGATACGGTTATAAAATACTCCTACTCCATCCATCGGAAAAAAGTATGTTATCGCAACTTCCGCCAGCGCCTTGTCCACTAATTCCCAATAAAATCGTGAACCAACGCTATCCCCAATAATAATCCCTAAGAGTGAAGCCGCATATCTTGTCTCATCCTGTGCGCCTGGTGCCGCGGACATAAGACAAATGTGCTCACGGACTAAATTCGGCTTCTCAACTCGCTTCTTCTTTCTTCCACCCGGCGCTTCTGACAGCTTTCTGCCCACTTCTTGTTGTTTCCATTCACCGCAGGATGTCTCCACTATTGAGGATATGTTGTTCCAGTCAAAATTGCCCGCACATGCAAAAACTATATTATTCGGCGCATACCACCTCGTAAAATACTCCCGCATTTGCCCGGACGTTAAGCCATCTACGCTCTCATCGGTACCAAGCACACTGTTGCCGCAGGGGTGGTCTTCAAAATACAAGCTCTGGCACTTATCCATAACATCGAAACTGGGTGTATCCCTGTACATTGCAATTTCTTCTTTGATGACGTTCTTTTCGATATTGAAATCTTCATCTCGAAGTGCCGGCCTCATCAGCTTTATCCACAACTTCGTAACCTGTTCCAGGTATTCCGGCAGAACGGCAGCATAATACGCCGTGTTTTCCCAGCTTGTGCCGGCGTTAAATTCCGCACCGGTCCTGTCAAACGCCTCATTGACTTCGATTGCGCTGAGCTTGTCGGTCCCTTTGAATAACATATGCTCCAAAAAATGTGAGATGCCGTTGATTTGCTTTGTTTCGTCGCGGGAACCGGTTTTGACAAAAAAACCCACGGCAGCCGATTTGGCGGACTTTTTAACCTCACCAATTATATCCAGGCCGTTTGCCAGTGTCTTTTTCTTAAATTCCATACACTCATTTCCGATTCCCGATTTTCAATTGACGACTTTAAATCGCAAATCGCCAATCTTAAATCGACACTTTCTTTGGGCCGACAGTCACAACCGTAAACTCCTCGAACTTACTGCTTCTCAGAAAGCCAACAACCGAATCTATCGTCGTTTGCTCAATTTTACTTTTTATTTCATCTAAGCTCCGGACCCTGCCTAATATATAATAATCACTGCCGATGGCACCGGCTCTGCTGCTGGAAGATTCGCTTTGCAGAATCAACGAGCTTTTCAAGCCGACTTTGGCACGTTCTATTTCCTCCTCACTTATTCCTTCGCCGAGCCGATTGAACTCACCGATTATTACGTCGAGCGTCTGTTGCGCTTTTTCCGGCGTCGTCCCCGCATAGCACATTATACCAGCCGCCTCTTTCAGGCCGTGATAGCTTGCCCCGATTGCATAGCACAGACCTCGTTTCTCTCGGACTTCCGTAAACAACCTGGCGCTCATCCCACCCGAAAGGACTGAAACCGCCACTCTCGCATTGTAATAATCTTCATCAATCGGCCTGACCGTCCCGGTCATCAGGCCGATATGCACCTGTGCGCCTTCATTATCTATATGTATATACCTGCCGGCTTTGTGCCCCAATCCAAACTGCTCTACCGGCTGTTGCTGAGCCGTCTCGAACAGATTTTCCATCTGCCGACAAACCGCATCGAAATCATATTTCCCCGCTACGGCAAAAATGGTCTGTGACAGATTAAAATTGTCCTTTACGATTTGCTTTGTTCTCTCGGCGGTCAATGCCTTCAACTCATCGATTTCACCTACAGAGCTACGTCCCAGAGGACTCGGATAAAACTGCTCTTTCAGCTTCAACATAACTTTCTGTCGTGGTTCATCGTCCAAAGAGCGCACGGCGTCGATTGCTAACTGTCTTGCCGGTTCAAACTGGTCTTCTGCCAACGTCGGCTCAAGGATAATATCAGCATACAAATCTATCGCTTTAGCAAGATTGCCGGCTTCAAGCGCAGCTCCAATTGATATATGGCTGCTGCCGACCGAGCCGGCACGCTGCAATCCCAAGCCGTCAAGCGCATCACCAACCTGTCTGCTGTTTTTATCGCCGGCGCCTCTGAAAATCCAGTCTGCTATAACATTTGCGGCTCCGCAGAAGCCCTCCGGCAGCAGGGCGGCTCCTGCTGGAAGCATAAAGCCGAAAGCCACCGAACCAACCCCCTCCATCGGCTCGCCAAGAATAACCATCCCATCCTTCAGGATATGCTTATCAAACCTTTCTGCCATAACAAATGCTCTCACTGTGGTTTAATAACAAATATTCACTACAATAAGAAAGGATTCTACCAACACAATAAGTTTTTTACAACCACTAAATCTAAAAGCATAGATTCCAAAAAAGTAAATCGATGAAAAGCTGGAAAGATACAAAAATTACTATTCGGTATCTTCAATTTGCATTTGGAGTTGATTGGGCTCACCCCAGGCAGGATTAGGACGCTCCCGTATCCGCTGTTCCCACTTTCTGTCGCCGGCCTCAAACTCAACTTTGTTTCTATGTATCTTGGTAACACACACCCCGTATATATGCTCTCCCTCCCTAACGATTTGCCCGTCAATTAAAACAGATGAGCTATCAGGACTATAGAGAACTCCCTCGACCATTCCATAAACCCTGTGTGACATAGCAGGCCGAAGTGAATTGTAAATAAAAACCACAACAAACACGACTATCATCGTGATTAACTGAGCCAAAGTTAACGTCTTGACATTTCTAATGTCATACCCCCTTTTCTGCGTCCTATAAACCCATCAGCAAAAATATCCTTCCAATTTGTTATCTATTGAATGACCTTATAATCCCCCCAATAAGAGGTATTGCTTTTTTCCAATATATCGACCTCTGTAAGTGCGGACTTGATTTGATTGCCCCCGCTGCCTCGTTTTGCGAAGCAAAGCGGCGTGGGGCGTGGAACAAAACCGAAAGATTCTGCACATCACTAAGTAATTTTAATGACTACACCAAATATGAAATGATGAAACACAGAACCTCCGGTGCACAACATTATATAAACCTAACGACCCCCCAGTGCCTCTACTTGTTTTATCAATTGAAGATACACCTGCATTGTGACATAGCAAAGCAAAACAGTAAGCACAATAACCAAAACTGTGACAATGAGCTTGGTAGCTATTTTGTAACGCGGATTGAGCCACACCAGGGGAAGGGCAAGTGGGCCCAGACACAAAATCGCAATCACAACAGTCGTCGTGGCAAAATACCATTTCGTTTTCTGCTTATCTGATTTGGAAAGAAACTCACCGCAAAAACGACACTTTATGGCATCATCCTGAATCTCCTCTGCACAAAACGGACACTTCTTCATATCGTTACGTCCCCATGCAATACGCGATGCACATAACGCAATACGAAATTATGCCACCGCTGCGGTTTCTTCTTCATACTCGTCAAACTTGACGCTTATCTTCTTGCTCACACCGCGTGTCTGCATTGTTATCCCAATCAGTTCGTCAACAATGCTCATCGTGCGCTTGGAGTGGGTGATAACCACGAACTGCGATTCCTTCTGAAATTCCCGAAGAAGCATATCAAAACGCTCATTATTCGCTTCGTCAAGGGCGGCATCAACCTCATCAAGGAAGCAGAAGGGCGACGGCTTGGTCTTGAAAACCGAAAACAAAAGAGCAAGTGCCGTCATCGATTTCTCTCCGCCGCTGAGCAACGATATACTCCTTGTCTCTTTACCGGGAGGCCTGGCTATAACTTCTATCCCCGCTTCGAGGATATCTTCCGCATCTTCAAGAACTATATCAGCCCTGCCTCCGCCGAACAACTTTCGGAAAATCTGCTGGAAATGCATCCTGATTTCCTCGAAAGTCTCTGCGAATTTCTCTCTGCTTTTCGTGTTAAGGCGGTTTATCAACTGCTGGAGTTGCGCCTTGCTTTTATTAAGGTCCTGCACCTGACTGCTTAAAAAGTCGTGCCGTTTCTCAAGGCCCTCCTGCTCATCTATCGCATCGAGGTTCACATTGCCGAGCCGCTCAATCTTGCCTCGCAGCTCGGCTATTTCCTCTCTCACACTGCTCCAGTCAATCTCACGGTCTTTATAATCCTTGTAGGCCTGGCCCAAATCGATCTGCAATTCCTCCTGCACTCTCTCAACCAAATCCTGCTGTTTTACCTCAAGCTGGCCCAATTCCACCTTAACCTCGCTCACCTTTTGCTCAACCTCGCTTTTCTCAGTCCGCTTGAGCCGCAGGAGCTGTTCCGTTTGTTTATGATTGTCATGCAACCGTTTAATTTCCTCCTGCAGCAACCGGCTGCCTTGTTGATTTTTCTCTTTTTCAACATACAGTTCCGAAACCGATGATTCGCAGCCGAGGATATCCCTGCGGGTCTGTTCTAACTGCTCACTGCAGCTTTGTATTTCTTCCTGTGACGTCTGGGCGGAAATATGGTTCTCCCGCATCTGACCCTGCAGACTCTCAACCGTCTGCTCAACCGCCTGTCGATGTTCCGTCATTTGTCCAAGGGCAATCCGCAAATCGGTAAGTTTATCCTGCAGTATCTGCTGCTGCTCTTTTCGCTCAGCGTATTTATCCTCGATTTCTTTTATCCTCTCTGTTCTCTGCTCATTTACCGCTTCCAGCTCCTGCAATTTCTGCTTCGAATCATATTCTTTTCGCACCGATTGAGCCATCTGTTCTTCAAGCGTATCGATTTCGCTGGCCAATAACGGCTGCTCACCGCTCAACCGTCTTATGTCCTGTTCGTAAATCGTCAGCTTTGAGCTTACCTGCATCTTCTGCGTGCTGGCCTCGTAAACAGATGTCCGCAGGTCCTTACCCAATTTCTCCAGATGTGCCTTCGCCGCAATCTTCCGCTCAATATGTTCTTCGAGCGTGGAGATTTCGGATTGCACCTCTGCAACGTTTTGCTGTAATTGACGCAGCCGGCTTTTACGCGATATCAGGCCCGTTGCTTTACCGATAGGCCCAAGCTTTATCATTCCGTCAGCGCTTAAAAAGTCACCCTCTAACGTAACGAATTTGTACTCAGCTCCAACTTTGCCAGAAAGCTCAGCCGCCGCATCAAGCGATTCCACTATCAGTATTTTGCCAAGCAGCTGCCACGCTAATGGTGCATACCTGCTTTTGGTCCTTACAAATTCCGCAGCTCTGCCGATAACGAAGGGCATTTTTGAAAAATCTTTTTTATCTACAAAAGGTCTTATCTTATCAAGGCACATAAAATCAACCCTGCCATCGAGCTTTTCAATAGTTTCCCTGTCAGCCAGCAGATTATTCGTGTCGTTTACTACCAGCGCATCGGTTCTGCCCTCGAGTGCTGCCTCAACGGCGCTCGCGTATTTGACATCTGCCGCAACTATATCAGCCAATACTCCCTCGACATAATCCAGCCTGCCATTTTCGGTTTTTTGATTTCGCAAAATGCCCTGAACCGCATTGTTAAGCCCCTCATACCTTCTCTCCATATCAGTTAATACCGACAGCTCGCTGTTCAACGCACTGCGCAGCTCTTTGCTCTGGGCCAGCTGTTTAGTATCCGTCTCAATCTCGGCGTCAATCAAATTTGCCTCTCCGCGTTTATCATCCAGACTTTGTTGTAACTGGCTCAATACCTTTTCGATGTCTTCCAGGCGGGCTTTATGTTGGGCCTTTTCGGTAAGCAATTTCTCAAGTTCCGACTCAGCCGTTTTCGCCCGGCTGGACAGCCGCTCTTTTTGACCGGATAAATTGCTGCGATAAACTGATATGCTCTGCACTTCGTTATGAAGCTGCGCGGTTCTCCTGACAATATCGATAATACCCGATTTCTCATCTTCCAAATCCGCTTCCAGCGAGACGCATTCTGCACTTATTTGCTGCAAATCTCCCTGGATTTGCCTGGCTTCACGGCTTTTCTCATCGAGCACCTTTTCTGAGTTTACCAGCTCATTTTTGGATTGTAATAAATTTCCCTTAAAGTGATTTTCCTGCTCCTGCAGCTTTTCTATTCTTTGGCTTGCGATTTTACTTCTTTGCAGCAGCTCGGCTGTCCTTGTTCTTAAAAACTCGATTCGCTGAAGCTGCTGCTCAATCTTGCTCTGAACGGCAACGAGGCAATTTCCTGTGCGGCTCAGTTTGTTCTCTGTTTCCATTATCTTCTCGCCCAGCTCGCTCAGCAGCGCATCATTTCTCGCCAGCTCCGCCGCCAGAAGCTCCTGCTGCTGCTCTTGCTGCTCGAAAATAGTTTCTTTTTCTGCCCGTTGTGTGCTCAGCTTGTCGAATTCCGCCAGCGAGTAATTAACCTGCAGCTCTTTGAGTCTCTGCGTGTATTGCAGGTAATTTCTTGCCTTACCTGCCTGATGCTTTACGCTCCGCAGCCGCCTTGATACCTCGCCTAAAATATCAGCAAGGCGCAGCAGGTTTTGTTCCGTCTTCTCCAGCTTGCGAAGGGCCTCTTTTTTATGTGCCTTATATTTACTTATGCCGGCCGCCTCTTCAAATATAAATCTCCTGTCCACCTTCGATGCGCTTACAAGCTGCTCAACCTGGCCCTGTTCGAGAATCGAGTATGCCTTGGCCCCCAGCCCGGTATCCATAAATGTTTCTCGAATATCTTTCAGCCGGCATATTTTGCCGTTTATCCGGTATTCGCTTTCTCCGCTCCTGTATATCCTCCGTGATATCTGAACCATATCAGCGTCGATCGAAAGCTGTCTCGCCCCGTTTCCATCGGAATTGGATATAAACAAGCTGACTTCAGCCGAACCGAGCGGTTTTCTGCTGCTGCTTCCGCCGAATATCACATCGGCCATCTGGTCGCTTCGTAAGCTCTTCACGCTTTGCTCACCAAGCACCCATTTTACGGCATCAACGATGTTGCTCTTGCCGCAGCCGTTGGGCCCGACAATTGCCGTTAATGACAAGCTGAAAGAAAATTCCGTTTTTTCAGCGAAGCTTTTGAAGCCGTCAAGAATAACTTTTTCGAGTCTCATTGCGTCCTTTCCACTGATGATATTCGTATATTAATTTGACACAAATTGCGCACTTTCAGCATAATACGCAATACTGTTATCGGCCGAAGATATGTTTTCTCTTGATTATTAGTCGAATTTTGGCATCGGGCCTGCCCTGAACTCTGCTCTTATGGCGCCCGTGTCACACATCTGCTTCAAAAGGGCTGTCATATCTTCGTATGAAACGCCTAAGCCGGTGAGACCCTGATCTCCTTTGACGGCCGGCTCTTCGCAAAGGACCTGAATTATATCACCTGCAGAAAATGAGCTTTTCAAAGGACCTATCGCTGTGGCCCTTGTGGGATGCCTGCGCATCAACGAAACATATTTCTGACCGGCAGGGGCGCTTATCATTATATTGCCGTCTGCCGACTTAACAAGAATACCATCGCGGCAATATATCGGAACTCCGAACAGAACTATTCTCGGCTGGCCGCTCCTGGAAACAAAAATCGACTTATATTCCGTCTGGCCAACCTGGTCAAGGTAGAAATTCTGTGCTATATATCTTCGGGATACCGCTGTATCATCTAACTTCAGCAGTTGTTCGTATGCGGACATTCTGATGTTATAATCGGGGTCACGCAGCAGTTGCCGGCAGAGGTAAATCGCATCGTTTCGGCGTGCTCCTGTTGTAATCGCCTCTATTGCCTCGACTCGATAAGCGGAATCTTTGCGGATAGCGCTTTCTACCAGGGCTTCTAATCCCTTGTAGCTGCCCAGATTGAGCATACACCTTGCTGCCCGGAAACGAACCTCCTCACTGGACGAGTTCAGCAGCGTAGCCAGCTTTCCAACACTCCTGTCGCCAATGGCCTCAAGTTCAATTTCACTTGCCTCTTTGTCGTCTGAAACGGCAAGTTTTCTAACAAGTGATACTATCCTCTGGTAAGTGGTTTCCGGCGTCTGGTCAAGATATATCGCCCTTACTATCGACACAAATCTCTGTCTTTGTTCTTTATATCCGGGCGGCACGCACAATTCGATTCGGCTGGGTGATACCGCCCTGACTTCAGAATCGACAAAACGTTCATTCAATCTGTTGCGGATTTGGCCTGCATATCGAAAATTCGCTTTGTGCAGTATCACGTTTATCTTATATTCATCAAGAACAATCCCGCCGTTTAATATATGTCTGACTTTGTTGTCCGTTCCATCTTTGTCAATTGTATCTATGAAGACCGGCCCCTGTGCTATTGCAAGAGTTTTAGTCGCTATGGCCGACCGTTCTTTTATCCTGAGCTCGGCGCTATACAGCCAGCCGCCTTTTAGAGAAGTTGTCTGAGTTCCTTCGAGTGCGGTTACTTTAACATCGAATTGCTGGTTTTTATATGCCAGAGCAGGTATTGTTCCCTCTACCCACACGACTGCAGTATCTGGGCTGTTGATAAGTTTAACAACATCTACTTCATATCCGGATACCTGCCTCAGGATATATCGAGTAAGATATACTCCGACCGGTAGTGGACAGCTGGTTGAGCCGGTCCCCTTGAGATTACCGACCAGCCCATATCCCCCGACGGGTATCGATTCAACTGACAGCACATCCGCCACAGACCCTATGGTAGTATCCGAATCCGGCTCAGTGATGAGTTCCTTCGATGCTCTGCCAAGTGCTGATTCTTCACACCCCCAAATAAAACAAACGGCAAATATACCAGATATTACTAAAGTCGCTCGCAGATTATGGCTTTCCATACGCACGGCAATACTATACTCCCTTGTTATTTTCGTCAAGTCCAATCCTGCTGCATCTGTTCGTGCTCTTACCGGTCGTTCCGCTGGGCGATTCGTGGAACAGCTTTATTACTTTTCCCTGAGCACTCGAATCCCGGATACGTCACCAGTCGATTGTCCGGGACGGGCTGCGAATGTAACGGTTATCTTTGTCTTGTCCTTCAGGAGTTCGGGTGTCAGTTTGTAATCAATATCAAAATGGCCTTGTCTGTTTACGTCTCTTTCCAGTTTCTGTTCGGCGATTTTTTCACCGTCAACAATTATATCAAACACACATTCACCACGCCCGCGACTGTAGGTAACCCGTAAAATCAACGGCTCATCGACTACCTTGACATCATAAGAAAACCATCCTCCGTCGGAGGCACGCCGGCTTTTGCGGCCCTGGTCCTGACTTTCGGTATCCGATTTCTCAAACTGAATATTATGGTCCACTTCCGGCTGCTGCTCACCCGGCTGAACAAAATCCACCGTTCTGGCTTCGAGCTCTAATTTCTCTTTTTGAATCCCTTCGTATGTCTTCTGCTTTTCCGCCCATTCCTGCTCGGTGAAGATATCCCAGTAGATTGTGTATCGTTTGTCGTGCATTTTATAAAAGGGGTATATCCTCACATTGCGCGGCCGGCCCACATCAGACAGTTCGAAGGTGTTCGGCCGGCCTGGCACAGACTTGACCCATTGCTCAACCGGCTTGTTGGATGTCAAAAGGACGGGAACGTACATAATTTCACCGGCATTTGGGTCCTCGACCGGACCCAGCTCGCCTGCCAAAACAAGCGGGCCATACATAATGGCAACACGTTTCGGATTGTCGGGCATTGTCTCCAGCCGAAGGCACATCGCAATACGGATATCTACTACATCGCCGTCTCTCCACAGCCGGGACAACCTAATGAAACTCAATGGTATGGATGTCACCTGCTGTGGCTGGCCGTTTACCTTCAATTCAACACCCTTCTGTGCCCAGTATGGATAACGAATATAAACCGACAGCTCGACCGGCTCTTTACAATTGAATGTCAGTTTTATCCTGTCTTCGTCGGGATACCTGGTGTTTTGTGTAACTTTCAGCCCTTTTTCTTTCCACATAAGCTCTGAGGCAATGAACAGATTGACATATAATTCCTTGTCGTTGTGGTAATAAATAGAGCCGCCGTATTTTGAGTGATTTTCCATCCCTGTTCCGGAACAGCAGGTAAAGTCGTATGGGTCCAGATAATGCTTAAATCCTCCCATCTCAAGTGTAAGATTATAAATTACTCTTCCGTCCTCAGGGTGCTGTGATGAGAGGATGTGATTATACAAAGCTCTTTCATAATAATCACCGACATCCGCACGCGGCTGCCAACAGAACAAATGGCGTGTGAGCTTTAGCATATTATAGACGTTACAGGTTTCGGTAGTGTTTGTGCCGAGGCGGTCACTCAACTTGTCAGGCGGGCCTAAATATTCATTTATACCGTGGCCGCCAGTTACATAGGAATGATGATGGACAACTCTGTCCCAGTAAAATTCGGCGCCTGTTTTACTCGGCCTATCACCGGTCAGCTCGTAAATTCTCGCCAGTGCGATGAATTTGGGCACCTGCGTATTGCCGTGAAATCCCGGCAGAATGTCTTTTCCCTCAATCATCGGATCCATCATTTCCTTGTGATGAAACTTTTTGGCCATATCCATATACTTATTGTCACCGGTATCGCCGGCAAGGTCGGCCAATGACTCGGCTATTCCGCCGTGCTCGCAGAACATAATCTTCTGCATCTGCTCGTCTGTCAGACCGCCGATTACGGTCTCGAACCAGTCGGCAAGTTTTTGTTCAACACGGAGAGCTTTTTCATTCGAGCACAAATGATATGCGTCCCGAAGTCCCGACATTATCTTATGCAGTGTGTAAATCGGCACCCAGCAGCCATTAAGATTGAACCTCTGAGTTTCAATTTTGCCCTCGGATACCTCTTTGAAAAGTTCTTTCCCACGCGGCACGCACATCGCATATCCGTTGCCGTTTGCGTTTTGAATCTCCTCAAGCTCATTAACTATGTAATCAACTCTTTCTTTGAATCTTTTATCGCCGGTCGAGGCATACATCAGCAAACAGCCGCTGAGATAATGTCCGAGTGAATGGCCGGCAATACCCTCGGCCTCCCAGCCGGAATACGGCTCTGCCTTCGGCTCAAGGCCGGCAACTTCGCGGAATTTCGACAGAAAACGGTCCGGCTCATAATTCAACAGCGACTTTCCGCTCAATTCCTGGGCGTGTTTAAATGGTCCCTCAAGCAGTCGAACCTGGCTCAAATCAAACGGCCTGACTCTAAGCGTTTGTTCCTCAAAGGTTCTTATATGGGCATCCTGAACATCAGCCGACAATTGACTTTGAATGATTAAAAGCAGCGATATGCAGAGAAAATTATGCAGCTTCATTTTGTGCTCCAAATTATAAAGTATTATCTGTTGCTAACAAACAATTTGAGCGACTACTGTTCTTGTTCTCGGGCGGGTATCGAAATCGATTAAGATTATTTGCTGCCACGTTCCTAATGTAAGCTGCCCGTCCACCACAGGCACGCTAAGAGATGGCCCCAGCAGTGAGGCCCTGATATGTGCGTGGCCGTTATCATCGTGCCAGGTTTCTTCGTGCTCATATCTTGCATTTTGCGGCGCTATTTTCTCGAACGCCGCCTCGATATCGTAATTGACCAATCCCGGCTCATATTCTGTGGTTGTAATCCCAGCCGTGGAACTAACATTGAAAAGAGTAACGATTCCGGAGTCTATCTCTGAATCGGCAACAATCTTGCTGACCCGGTCGGTGATATTAACGATATCGCAATTGCCTTTGGTTTTAACCTTTATCTTTTCGGTCTTGACCATTTTAATTACATCCTGTTTTTCTTAATATAGGACGTTCTAAGCCGATTTTTCTATTAACTTTATAAAATATAAGTCATAACTTCAAATAAAAATCCCATCATAAAGCGATTCTTGCGGCTGACTGCACTTATTCTGCACGGAATTGGATTTCTTACATAAACAGGGGCTGCCGAACATCCGATTTAATATCATACAGAGCTCAAGGGGGGATATTCGAGATATAGAAATAAGGAATAATTACATGACAAGAATATTCTACTCCATCTTGAGAGCCGTTTTTATCTGCGGCCTTTTGGGACTACTTACTATTGCTACACCAGTATTAGCAGAACAGAAAGAACCGAATGACCTCTTTGAAATGTCGCTTGAGGAGTTGATGAGTTTGGAAATTACCTCATCAGCTCGTCGACTGCAACCGGTAACTCGTGCGACCAGCGCAGTGTTCGTCATAACTGCGGAAGATATCAGACAGGCAGGCCCGGTGAGAATAGAAGACCTTCTTCGATTGGTGCCGGGAATGGACGTGTTCTGGAAAGATGGAGTCACTTCTGCAATAGGGTGTCGAGGATTTATCCAGTGGAGCAATAAGGGGATGCAGGTCCTGCTGGATGGCCGACCATTGTACGACCCGTATCTTGGTGGAGAGCTGTTTTTCCTGAATCCGATACCTCTGGAGGATATCGAGCGGATTGAAGTAATTCGCGGTTCCGCCGGCGTGACTTGGGGCGTCAACGCAATGAACGGTGTAGTCAATATTATCACTAAAAAAGCAGCCGACACACAGGGCGGCTTGGGCTACGGCGCCTTCGGTAATCGAGAATTTCAACAGGGGTATTTGCGATACGGCGGCACCAATGGCCCATTAGCCTGGCGGGGGACTGTAGCTACCCTTCACGATGAGGGATTCGGCCTCGACCATGGTAACGCCCCGGCCGGCAACAGCTGGAATGGTCCTATATCAGATTACTACGAGCCGTTTGAAGCTACCGGCCGCGGCGACTTAAAGCTAAGTGAAGATACGACACTGTCATTCTCCGGCGGACACAAATATTCTCCTATTAGCGGACATAACACTTTAACTAATCGCTCAGTTCAGTATATGAATCTTCTGTGGGAAAAAGCGGTTAGTGATAGTAGTTCGTGGAAAATACGGTGGTCGGAAAGCTATATTAGACGCACCGGCACTAACCACTACAATGATATAGACGTACGCTCGCGTGAGGAGATGCTCGAACTACAACACAACTTTGTGCACGACAGGCACAGTATTGTCTGGGGTGCGGACTACACGCGAGATGTGTATAAAAGCAGAACGCTTAGTACAGCGATTAATACTGTCCCGGAGGACTTTATTAATGACCAGGCCAGCGCCTTTATCGAGGATGAAATTACTCTGGCTGATAATTTGTGGTTCACTATCGGCTACAGAGGACACTACAATGAGCTGACCCACTTTGACTGGGCCGGCAGAACGGCTTTAGTCTGGGAGTTCACACCGAAACATTTTCTGAGAGGAGCGATATCAAGGGCATTTCGAAGACCGACTATGTGGGAGGAATTTCGGTATGCACCGGATATATGGTCATTGAGTGGAAACGATTCTCTGCGTAATGAACGAATGGTTTCTTACGAAATCGGTTACCGCGGGCAATGGGCGAAAAACCTATCAGTCAATATTGAAGGATACATCAACAAGCATAAAGACATAATAGCCAAAAAATACGATGACCTCGCTGCCTGGACCGGCTATCGCTGGCAAAATGTATATGATGTTACAACTTACGGCCTTGAGACAGATGTTGAATGGAAGCCTTTCGACTGGTGGTTTGTTCGGGCTTTTCATGTTTACCTTCATCAGACAGGCAGAAATCAGCTAACTGATTATCATTCCGGTGAAACGGAATCATACCTGCCCCCGAAACATCGCATGGGTTTGACTAACCGGTTCTCCCTTGACAGAGCCACGACGTTAAATGTCCAACTCTACTGGACCGACACATCTACCGAATATGACGCGTATAACGATTCGGGTGAAACATACATACAAGGCAAACCTTTCTGGAAGTTGGATGTTCGCCTGGCAAGAAGGTTCTGGAATGACTCGGCCGAAATCGCAATAGGTGCTATGAATCTGCTTGACCATTACCACTACGAGGGAGGTTATGATTGGACAACAAATGAGTATGTTGAGGCACCTCGGCTTTTTTATTTCCAGTTCTTCTATAAGTTCTAAGTGCTTAATACTTGACACATTGTGTGAGTTTTAGTCAACAAGTAGTCCGAGTTTTAACGATTCGATATTCATTTTGGTACTCATATTCGGTAGTTGTAATCCCAGCCGTGGAACCAACATTGAAAAGAGTAACGATTCCGGAGTCTATCTCTGAATCGGCAACAATCTTGCTGACCCGGTCGGTGATATTAACGATATCGCAATTGCCCCTGGTTCTGACCTTTATCTTTTCGGTCTTGACCATTTTAATTACATCCTGTTTCCTCAATATAGGACGTTCTAAGCCGATTTTTCTATTAACTTTATAAAATATAAGTCATAACTTCAAATAAAACCCCTTTAAAATTGCAGATTTCGATATTTATCTGTCTCTGTCGGAATATACAACTCAAAGACTAGCCATTCCAATAAACCAGCAGGTCGAAATAACCGATTTTAGTCGTATATGAAAACCAAAAGGGGGTATTTGATTTATGGAAAATAATTGTCACATAACATTGGCAAAGAGATATTCCTCTATATTGCAGTTCGGGATTATTCTGCTTTTACTGAGCTTGCTCGGTACAGCTACGAAGGCAATCGCGGATAATGCGGAGAATAATGAACCAACGACAGAAACGGACCTTTTTGATATGTCCATCGAGGAACTCCTCAATGTCGAGGTCTCCGTGGCCTCGAAGAAATCCGAAACGCAGTCCGATGCGCCGAGTATCGTCGTCGTCGTCCCCAAAAGTGAGTTCGAGGTTTATGGAGACAGGGACCTCCACCAGCTTATGCAGCGCCAGCCCAGCGTCTATATGCCAAGTCTTTATACTTATACCGATAATCTGGCGACTTTTCGCGGCGGTTTGGTAACGCACCCGGAAACGCAAACATTAATCCTTTTGAATGGTCGTCCTATTAGGGATAGCGGTCAGGGGTTCGATAGTCCCATTTATCTGACGTTTCCACTGGCGTGCCTCGATAGCGTTGAGATGATTCGCGGCCCCGGCTCAGTGCTCTACGGAACCAACGCCTTCACCGGTGTTATCAATTTAAAGACCCGGGTTCCGGACCATAACGAAGTCACGGTCTCCGGAATGGGGGGCAGTTACGGATACTATGAAACAGATGTTACGGCTGGAGGAAGGTCTGGTGAACTCGGGTATGTTACCACCGTTCGCGCCGCTGGCCAACAGGGATTCCCCTACAAAATGACCGATGCTCTGGGTGTCTATGGCGAGGACAACAGGCACGACAGAAGTGTTTCAGGTGTAGCGCATCTTGACTATCGAGACCTCACTTTAGATATTTTCGCCAGCGATATGGATGTGTTCCAGATGGGGGTCATGCCATACTGGTTTATACCTGACCATGAAATCCGCAATAAAAGGTTGTTCACAAACCTCGGGTATCGAATTCCCCTGCATGACCGAATGACCCTGGAGTTGAACGCTACCTACAACCTTCAGGAAAACAGCCTGTCCAGCCCAGCAATCACCAGAATCGGCAACAACACCTCGGATATACTCGGTGAAGCAACGCTTTTTGCCAATCCTTCGGACAATCTCAATATGGTCTTCGGGTTTCTGCAGGAGTACCGGACAAACTACAAACCAGATGACAAATACTTTCAATCCATCGCCTCATATCACTATTCGCCAAGGGCCGCCTACGCACAGGCCGACTACAAAATATGCGAATCTGTTAAGCTCATTGCAGGTACACAGTGGAACGAATCCTCACAGGGCTACAAAGATTTTGTCTCTCGGTACGGCGTCATACTTACGCCACACAAGAATTGGGGTGTTAAACTTCTTCGAGGCGAGGCCTTTCGAGCCCCACTCACGATGGAAACGGACCTCTATGACCCGCCGTTTCTCACCGGCAACAAAGAACTCAGACCGGAGACAATCACGACCTACGATGCACAACTCTTTTTTCATGACATGAAAACTTATGCTGCCGTCACTTATTTCTACAGCACGATTGAAGACCAAATTGGTTACTCTGACCCCACCCGGACGTATGAGAACAAGAACGGGCAGTGGTTCAGAGGAATCGAGTTTGAGGGCAAGCGATTTCTCACGCCACACTGGCACATACTCGGTTCATTTATGCATCAGGAAAACAAAGTAGATTCAACTACCATCGTGGACCCTCGGCCGGTGCCGGCAGATATGATTAAGTTTGGCACTGCCTACACTTGGGACTGGGGCACACTGTCGGTGTTCTACTGTTTCTTTGGCAAACCGCCCAGCAGTTCCTACCCAATTAGAGATAACCCCGAACCTAAAGCAATAAATCTGGTCAATATAAATATAGACCTCAATCTTTCAAAATGGATGGGGCTAAAAAAAGTGCAGTCCACTTTTACGTTCCGGATAGAGAACCTCTTTAACGAAAAGATCTATGTACCACCCTATGACGTTGCGCCAAACTCTGTCCCTTACGGCCCGGGCAGGACGTTCTACGCCGGGCTGCAATTAAAGTTCTGAATATAGATGGAAGCAATATTATGTTTACAAGAAAACGTTCTTTTTGATTGGTGCCGAGGAATGACAGGAATGAAATGAGAATTAGAGCTTACAATTTGGTAGTTTTAGCTTTGGTCTTATTCATAGGGCCGCAAACCAGGGCTGATTCCACATCGGCACAGCAACAGGACCCAAACAAACAGAAGGACTTTTTTGATATGTCGCTCGAGCAGCTGATGGAAGTGGAAGTTATTTCAGTTTCCCGCCAGCCGACATTACAAAAGATGCTTTCGGCTCCGGTGACGGTTATAACTTCAGAAGATATTCACTACAGCGGATTGACGAGTATCCCTGAGATTTTACAGTTCGCGCCTGAGGTGGATGTGCGGAGAATAGACCGTCAGCGATATGCGGTTGGCGTACGAGGGTTATTTGGTCTGTTTTCAGACCGTACCCTGATTCTGATTGATGGACGACCGACAACCGACCCTATTCATGGGACAACGCACTGGGAAAAACTGCCGATTATGGTGGAAGATATCGAGCGTATCGAAGTAGTTCGAGGCCCCGGCGGGGCGGCCTGGGGAGCAAATGCATATACCGGTGTGATTAACATCATAACGAAAAAGCCTGAAGATGTTCTGGGTGTTTTCTCCTCAACGACTATCAGCGAGTTCGGTGATAGCTACACACACATTCGCTATGCGCAAAAACGAGGAAAATGGAGCTGGCGGACATCTGTTGGGTATGAGGATGTCGAAGACTCCGACGCTGCGGGAGCGGGGAAGTATCATTCCTCCTCATACTCGGTAACTGGTTTCGAAAGTTTTACTGCAAGAGACTGGGGGCGACTCTGGAAATTCAATACCCAAGCCGAGTACCGCGTGGACGACCAGACTCGCTGGAGCTTTGGTGCGGCACATTCGTCCGTACAGGAGGGAGATTTTGAATTTATGGGATATTTTCCAAGACGTGATGTTCTGACCGAATACACACGACTGTTCACCCGGCTGGATCGCCAGTTTGACAAGGACACCAGTGGATATATCCAGTGGTTTGGAAATTTCTGGAACACTCACTGCAGAGTAATCACTGATCAGATGGGACACCTGCAAAATGACCTTGAGGGACAAATAAATTTCAAACCTGCTGACAATCATACAATATCTGCGGGTGGCAATGTTCGCTGGAATCGCATACAAACCGATAATTACTCCCCTATCAACGAAAATATCGTTGGTGACGATGACGAGTACTGGTCGGGGCTGTTCCTGATGGACCGCTGGTCTGTGACCCATAGACTGACTCTGGAAGGGCAGATGCGTGTGGACCATTATAGTGAAAGCACAACGGACTGGTCCACCCGATTGACCGCTTTATATGCGCTTGATGAAAAGCAGGATCATATCCTGCGGTTAAGCTTTGCCCGGGCGTTTCGCTCGCCAAGTCTTATACTTCGTAACCTTAATTTCGTAAACTTTGGCAACGCTACCGTGTTCACTCCGACACCAGATGCACATAACGAGGGAACCTATACACTGGAGGCAGGATATAGCGGTAAACTATCTGACAATATGCAACTTAATGTGGATGGTTATTATCAGCGTTTTGAGCGATTATTCGGCCTTGTAATAACCCCTGACCCTCCTCCGCCTCCTGTGGTCTATGCTACCTTTAAGAATATAGACGGGGCCAATGCTTACGGAGTAGAATGTTCGCTGACTTATCATAACTCTAAAGGAAAATTGACGGCCTGGTATGCGTATAATGGATTGGAGACGGATCAGACTGATCAGAGCACACGTTCGTTTCCGCCGGCATCGCATAAAGCCGGGCTGACCGGACGAGTGTTTCTCGATGCCGACTGGACATTCAATAGTAATTACGTGTTTCAAAACGGCGTCCCATATGACTCGAGTCTAATAGGAGGTCTTCATAGTTTTAATCGGCTGGATTTAACTCTGAGCCGCAAGTTCGCAAAAGATAAAGGTGAATTTATGATTGGTGTAGCCGATGTCCTGAGCAAAACTACGGACCCGGTCTTTGAGGCCGGACACTTTACGGCACATGAAACGCCGGGACGAATGTTCTTTGCCCGCCTGCAATTAAAATTCTGAAGTTTTCATATTTTGTCCCTCCATATATAATGGACTCTCGTTTTGAGCATATTATACACTCGCCATTTACTGACATACAAGCGCTAAAAAATTTGTTTTTTACACTTTGAATAATTACCTATCGCTACTTATCTTAAAACGACCTGTAATGATTGGGCTCGAATCAGAGGTATCATTTATCAATTAAAGGGCCTGTTCTGAACAAAGTCCCGATTTTTCCTTTGATTTTTTCTATAACTGCGTCAATTATATCTCAGGCAAAATAAGTTCTAACTAATGTCAGGAGCGGAAAATGATTAGAAAGCTGCTTTCAGCATCCATCATTATCTCAATTTCACTATCTTGTTCCAATCTCAACGGACAGAATCTTGACTCTGTCACAATAACGGTCGATGCCAATAGGCCCGGAAAAAAACTCAAACATATATGGTCATACTACGGCTATGACGAAGCAAACTATACTACCTCGCCGGATTGTATGTCGCTGATGAAAACAGTTGCACAAATCAACGCCGAGCCAGTCTTTCTAAGGCAGCATTTTTTGCTGAATACCGGTGACGGCAAAGCCGACCTTAAATGGGGCTCGACAAATATATATACGGAAGATAAAAACGGCAATCCCATATACTCCTGGAAAATCATTGATGAGATTATGGATGCCATTTTGACCGGCGGATGTCTGCCCCTTGTCGAAATCGGATTTATGCCGCAGGCGCTCTCCGTCAAACCCGAACCTTATAAAAATTCCGACACATATAGACTGGATGGCGGCTGTTTTTATCCGCCTAAAGATTACAATAAATGGGCGGAATTTATCAGACAGTGGGCACAACACTGCAAAGAGCGCTATAGAGATATCATCATAAAGTGGCTTTGGGAGCTGTGGAACGAGCCCAATATTAATTACTGGCGGGGGACTCGGCAGGAGTATTTCAAGCTCTTCGATTATACCGAACAGGCGCTGCACGCGGTTATGCCCGAAGCCGTCCTGGGCGGCCCTCACACAGCCAGGCCTGATAATGAATTCTTCCGCAGCTTTCTGCAGCATTGTGACAGTGGTATAAATTATGTAAACGGTGAAACAGGCACCCGGCTCGATTACATCGGCTTTCACGCCAAAGGCGGCACCCAGTTGGTGGATGGGCACGTACAAATGAATCTCGGAAACCAACTGCGTTTACACCGTTCCGGATTTGCAAAAATTGCACAGTTTCCAAAATACAAAAATACTCCAATCATAATCGGCGAGGCAGACCCGGATGGCTGCGCTGCCTGTCCGAGTGCAAAGTTTCCTGAAAGGGCATACAGAAATGAGCCCGCCTACGGTGCTTATGTAGCGGCTATGATGAAATACAGCCAGGACATCGCTGAAGAATATCAGGTAAATCTCCAGGGTGTCGTCACCTGGGCATTTTTGTTTATTGACCAGCCGACATTTCACGGCTTCCGCTCACTGGCAACCAATGGCGTTCATAAGCCGGTCCTGAACGTTTTCAAGATGCTCGGACAGCTCCGGGGCAGGGCGTTACCGGTCTCGAGCACCGGCTCGTCTAATCTGCAGGATATGCTTCACGTTGGCTTCAGGCAGCAGCCCGACATCAACGGCCTGGCCGCAGCCGACGCCAATGCTGTCAGGATACTTATTTGGAACTATCACGATGATTTAGTCCCTTCAGAACCGGCGAGCGTCGAGATGAAGATCAATCTTCCCGACGACTTCGGCAGCAAAGCAAAGCTGATTCATTACCGCGTGGACTTTCAGCACAGTAATGCTCATACGAAATGGTTAGAGCTGGGCAGCCCCTCAAATCCCAACCCGACACAATTCAGGCAATTGAAAAGAGCTATGCGGCTTGAAATGCTCGAACAACCCAAAAACGTAGCTGCTGATAAAAAGCAGATAAACGTGAAGTTCGAACTGCCTCGCCACGGGGTCTCACTGATTATACTCGAAAAACAAATATAGAAATCTAAATCCGGCCACAAAATCCCTGATTCTACAGCTCTCCTCGCATAGGCGGATATGCTCCAGTTAAACAAAATCAGAAAAAATGCACCATATAATAATAAAAACTTGTGTAAAAAGTAAAGCTGTGTTATAAATAGCCCTGAATGAAATCAGTTTAGGGAGAAAAGATTATGATAAGTGCCCTTGAGCAATACGACCCGCAAATATACGAATTAATAAGGCAGGAGCAGGCTCGTCAGAGCGGCTGTGTTCGCCTTATTCCCTCGGAAAACTACGTCTCCGAGGCGGTAATGTTGGCCAGCGGCAGTTGTCTTACCAACAAATACGCCGAGGGCTATCCCGGCCGCCGGTATTATGAAGGCCAGCAGGTAACCGACCTTATCGAGAAACTGGCCCATCAGAGGGCAAAGAAGTTATTCAAGGCCGACCATGCAAACGTTCAGCCCTATTCCGGCTCAGTAGCCAATCTCGCTGCTTATTTTGCATTGGCAAAGCCAGGTGATACGATTATGGGCCTGTCTTTACCGCACGGCGGCCATCTCACTCACGGCTGGAAGGTCAGTGTTACGAGCAAGATTTTCAACTCTGTTTGGTACACGGTTCACCCGGACACCGGCAGACTGGATTATAATGAGATTGAGGAGCTTGCAAAAAAGCACCGGCCAAAAATCATCATCTCCGGCGCCACCGCATATCCGAGGGAGATTGACTTTGAAATCTTCGGCCAAATCGCAAAGGACGTCGGCGCCTATCACATCAGCGATATTGCCCACATCGCCGGCCTTGTCGTAGCCGGCATTCACAAAAGTCCGGTTCCGTATGCGGATATTGTTTCAACGACGACGCACAAGACTCTGCGGGGTCCGCGGGGTGGAATGCTGCTGTGCAAGGCAGAGCACACAGAAAAAGTGGACAGGGCCGTATTCCCGGGCCTGCAGGGTGGACCACATATGCATACTATAACCGCTATTGCAGTGGCATTGGCAGAAGCCGATACCCCGGAGTTCATTACATACGCAACACAAATCGTCAAGAATGCCAAGACAATTGCCAACAAGCTGCTCGAATACGGCTTCAACCTTTCGTCCGGCGGAACGGATAACCACTTAATACTAATTGACCTGCGAAATAAAAATGTGTCCGGCAAAAAGCTGGCAAAAGCGCTGGACAGGGCAAGAATCGTTACCAACTACAACACGACACCTATGGACCCCGTCCACCCAACCAACCCGAGTGGTTTGCGAATCGGCACACCCGCGATGACGACCCGCGGTATGAAAGAACCGCAGGCAGAGCAAATCGCCGGCTTTATAAACAAAGTCGTCGAGAATATCGACAATGAATCCGTCATAGAAGAGGTCGGCAAGGACGTCCTGATGCTGTGCTCGCAGTTTCCTGTTCCCGCTCACTTTATTATTCCAAGTAAAAATATTAACTCGATGCTAAATTCAGAACGTCTGACGCCCTGGCTGTTTGCTTAGTAGTAACTTGATACTGGTCTGGCCCTTGGTTTGGCGGATAAAGCCGGATACTCGATTTGTGTGCGATGGGATAAGTCAACTACAGAGTATGGTATTTAGTGAGTAGCATCTTATAGCGGAAAAACTAATTTCTAAAATAAAGGATTCTAATGGGTCAGGAGGAACAGGTACTGGTTGTCGAGCGGAAGGTTGTTGAAGATGTAGGTATATTTAACGGATTGGTATTTGACACGGAGCGCTATCTCAGCAAAATACTTGTTCAGGGCACTCCCTATTTTATGCCCAGGTCACAAGCCGAAGTTGATCCCGCTTATAAGCAGATTATTCCTTACGTGATTATGACTTATGACGGGAGCTACCTTAGCTATGTCAGAGGCAGGCGGGCGGGAGAGAACCGCCTTACCGGCCTGCGGTCCATCGGCATAGGAGGCCATATAAATCCCGGTGATGATATGCCCTTATTCAATACCGACTTTTACGAAACTTACCTTGCCGCTGTTGAACGTGAGGTGGCGGAGGAGGTATCTGTAGAAACGACCTATACCGACCGCATTGTTGCTTTGCTAAATGACGAATCCAATGAGGTTGGAAGTGTGCACCTCGGAATAGTCCACTATTGGATTTTAGATGCCCCAAATGTTAATAAGCGGGAACAAATGATAACCCAAATGGCCTTTATGACAATCGCTGAGCTGCAAAAAGTCCGGGATGCAATGGAGACATGGTCAGGATTGTGCCTTGATAAACTCGGTGAAATAGCGCACAACGTAGATGAGATAAATGCCGGATGACGGAAGATATGTAACTTAGCTGATTTCTATTCATACCAATATAGGAAAGGAGATAGTTATGGGTTGGTTAATAGTGGTTGCTGTTGTTGTATTTATTTTCTTTGCAGGTATTCGGATTATTCGGCCTACACATAGAGGGCTCATGGAACGGCTTGGCAAATATAAAATGTTCGCCGGGCCCGGATTTCACTGGATTATTCCGATAATAGACAGAATGATTAAGGTCAATATCACCGAACAAATGGTAGATGCCCAGCCACAGGAGATAATTACCAACGATAATCTTAATGCAAGGGTCGATGCACAGGTTTACTTTAAGGTCAAGCCGGACGAGGAAAGCGTAAAAAGCTCACAATACAATGTGAACAACTATGAGTGGCAGATTGTAAATCTCGCCAGGACAACCTTGAGGAATATTATAGGCACACTGACATTGAAATCGGCAAACAGCGAAAGGGACAAGATAAATGGTGAGCTTCTAACAACTCTGTCCAAGGAAACCCGAAACTGGGGGATGGAAATAGTCCGCACGGAATTGAAGGAAATCGACCCGCCGAAGGACGTTCAGGAGACTATGAACAAGGTCGTCAAGGCGGAAAATGAAAAGATAGCTGCTCTTGACTTTGCAAATGCGATGGAAAGAGAGGCCGACGGACACAAAAGAGCCGAGATTAAAAAGGCCGAAGGGATAAGGCAGGCAAAAATCCTTGCCGCTGAAGGTGACGCTGAAGCGATACGGCTTGTTAACGAGGCGGCAAATAAATATTTCGTCGGCAATGCACAGCTTCTCAGAAAGCTCGAAACTGTTGAAAGAGCTTTGAAGGATAATGCAAAGATTGTTGTTCCCTCCGAATCCGAGCTGGTTAATGTCATCGGCGAAATGGCAGGTGTCCTCCCACTTAAAAAATAGATGCCGGATACTCGATTTCTGATACTTGATACCTGCTTTACGCAGTACGCTAATAACGAGTCATAAACGACGAGAGATTGGTACAATTCTCGTGATAAAATGAGACGGGCTCCGATTGATTCGGAGCCCGTTGGTTTTTCCAAGGTGCTGCTATGGATTAAGCAGGGACTACATTGGTCGCACACGGGCCTTTTTTGCCCTGGCCTACCTCGAACTGAACCTTCTGGCCTTCGTCAAGACGGGCGTAGCCGGCCATCTTGACTTCCGAGTGATGCACGAATAAATCATCGCCGCCATCATCGGGGCTTATAAATCCAAAGCCTTTTTTCTCGTTAAACCATTTTACTGTACCTGTGCTCACTTAAATCTCCTTCGGCCTTACAACCGGCCATAAAACTTTGTCTCTCGCCTTGTTTGAAAGAGGATATTCCTGAGAGACGTGAGAATATGCTCTACTAATAATTATTATACAGCATCGGTAATATAACAACATTCCATAAAAATTTCAATAAAAAAATGAAGAATTTGACGGAAAAATGCATAATTAAATTCTTTGCCTGTTACTTCGCAGAGCCGCCTGGAACAGGCGAATTTGTTGTTTTATTTTCCAAAAATACAGGTAAAATTAACCCAATTACAGGTTCGCAGTATTTGTGAATTTGAAAATGTGCAAAGACAGATTAAAAATGGCGGTGCTTGGATTAGATGATGGCGGCCAGTTATTGCTTGAAGCGGCCAGCCAGACGGATTATTTCCAGCTCGTTGCTGTTGCTGACAGTGACACGAAAACTGCAGAGACATTGGCTAACGAATACAAGTGCGCTTTCTACGATGATTACCGCCAGCTTGTAATACAGAATCATCTCGATTGCCTCCTTGTTGCTGCACCGATGTATAGTTGTGAAGAATACGTTCGTATGGCGATGAAGAAAAAGTTCAACATCCTTAAGCTGGCTCCTGCTGCAAGGAATTTCGAAGAGGCGGCGGAATTTACCCAGTTAGCCAGAGATGAGAATATAAAATTTGTCGTTGCCAATCTTCGTCGTTTTTCCGAGAGCTTTCTTGCACTAAGTAAGTTTTTACAGCAGGAGCAAATTGAAAAGGTATTTCTGATAACTGCTTTTTGTAATTTCGGCGAGTTTTATCAGCAGGATGAAAAACAACAAAAAGAACATCCCCCTGGCCAGCGTATCTGGAGGACAGACCCGAAACTGGCTGGCGGAGGGGTGCTGCTGCGAAATTGTTATGAGATAATCGACCAGATAGTGTGCAACTTCGGCGTGCCCCAGCAGGTCTATGCGCTGAACACCAATCAGGCACAGGACAAGCAGCAGCGCTCATATCTGACGGAGGATACATCGGTTGTAACGATGAAATTCAGCGACACGCTCATCGGCAATTTAATAGCGTTTCGGCGGGACGGGATTAGCCCGAGCAAAGAATTCCTGAGAATCTACGGCAGGGATAAAATTCTGACAGTCAGCAACAGGAGAATAACTCTCAGCAACGGGACCGAACAGACCACTGAAGAGTTTGTGTATGATGACGATGAGCTTTGCCGGATGACAAAACAGCTTACAAATTTCGCCTTGAGCATTCTATCGCCCGACGAGCACAAACCCAACAGCAGCGGTGAAGAAAACCTAAAAGATATGGCAGTGATTGAATCCGCCTACCTCTCCGCCCGAACGGGGATGCCGGAAGAGCCGGGAAGGATTCTGCAAATGACACCGGGACGGGCCAGCATAACAGATGTGTAGCTATACAATTCTTTCGGGAATTATTTATTCCGCTCACAAATCGCCCAGCCAGTTGCTCGCGAAAATCATCAGGTCATCCATCCCCACAGAGTAATCTCCATTAAGATCCGCGCCTCCGCACGGTGCACAATCTGTCGCAAGCCAGTATGAGCCAAGTACGCCGAAATCACTCATACCCTCGCCGCCATCGGCGAAATCCAGCAGCAGCACATTTACCTCCATCGTCCCAACTGCACATCGGTATCGGTTATCACAGACCCGCAGGTCGATTGTATTCAATCCCTCGTCTGCGGCTTCTGGGGTGCCCGTAACCTGTCCATCCGTCTCAACGGACACCCAGTCAAGCCCATCCACCTTAAAAAAGCTCAGCACATCATTCGCGTCCGGGTCAGAGGCCTCAAATGAGATATTGGCTGCATACGGATATGCAACATAGGCATCCGAGCCGGAGACTGGATTATTGATAAAATACGGAGGTTCACTAACTGGTATTGACAAAGAGGCGATTTCATTATAATCCAGCAGTCGGCTCCACAATGCCGCCAGCTCAATCTGGGCATCAGTATTGGTCTCATTGCCATTGCAGGGAGCTTCCAGAAACAGGACGTTCATCCGCGAGTAATCCGCAGTCCAGTCGGTCTCCAGGGCATCGAAATCGACCGCTAAAGAGGCGCTGCTGCCGACTTCCTCTGCGGTGAGCGGGTCAAAGATATAAATTTTTAACGTTCCCTGTGCTTCCGGATTATCAGTATCCGGATCAGCTGTAAACACACCCGTAACGTCATACCATTTATCTGCTTGCAGTGTGGTTGCGTGTGTAATCATAGTCTCAAATTCGCTTCCGAGCACCTGCCCGTCGCTGGAGACGACAAATCTCGGCCGCCCGCTGCTAAGCTCCAGCGCAAAGGTTTCCTGGCCGCCGAATCCAAGACCGTTGGCTGCACTACAGGCGCCTTTACCCATCCGCCAGATATCATCAATACCACTGAAGGAAGCAAAGCGAATCCGTGCAAACATCGTCATCGAACCGGCTGCTGCATCGTTCAGGGCAGCGGGAATATCAGTGATTTCGCCGAAACTCGTCCCCGCCCCTTCCTGACAGGCAAATCCGTCCGAGTTTTCAGCCGAAAGAGCATTGGGCTCCGTTGCGACACCAATTGCAAAACTACCGTTGGCAGTAGGATTGGTCCAGGGGGAAGTCTCACTCTTTTCGTCGGCAAACTGCCACAAGCCCACCGCATCGGTTGCATAAAACGTCCAGATGTCACCGCGAATAAATCCCCTGTATATATTCTTATCGATTCTCCAGTAGTATTGCCGGTTCGGAATTAGATTTTCGAGAACATATTCTTCTTCGGCCAGATGTCCCTGGTATTCGGGCGAATCAGTTGTCGCGTTGTCAACGGCATCGCGCTTAGTCCCGAAATATACCTCATAGCTCAATGCTCCATAACCACCGTCCCAGGAAAGTGCAATATTTCGTAAAGCAGTTGCCTCACAGTCAGCAGGATAAGGTGCTTCCGCAGGTCCGCCGATATAAAGATTCCAGATTTCACTGCTGTCCAGCACGCGGTTATAAATCCAGATGTCATCCATATAACCCTTATAATAGCTGTCCGCACTCCAGTTGCTCTTGCCAAAACAATTAGACTGCCGCTCTACATTGGCGGGAACTCCCGTGGTTCCGGAGGCAATCAACTCTCCGTTTTTGTAAATTTTGGCTGCCCCTGACATATCCACAGTCGTCGAAAACATTTGCCACGTATTCAATTCAATTGCGTCGGTTGCGGTAACATAGCCGCCGCTGGTACTTCCGTTCCAGACTTCCAAGACCAGATTGTTCGTAGTTGACCTGCGGGAGAATAGAATATTATCTGAAGAGCTGCCGTTGCCGAAATCAATAAAACGTGCCCAGTTCCGCACGGATGTTGGGTAAGCCCAGACCGAAACTGTCAGCCCATCCGTCAGGCCGGACTGGATTGTCGGCAGCGCAATATAATCATCCGACCCGTCAAACCGCAGCGCACTGCCGAATTTGCCCGTAACGGAGCCGCTGTCAAACGTGCAGCCCTGCAGCGACCCATCCACCAAGCTTCCGCTGCTATCATAAGCCACATCGCCGGTCGTTTCATCAAGACGCCAGTGTCCTCGCAGCCGGTTTGCCAAAAGGTCCAGGATAACCTCCCGGGTAAGCGTCTCTTCGTTTGTCAGGTCATTAAACAGCACCGAAGTCGTATGCTTGCCGGTAGGCAGGTTCAGCATATTGTTGTTGAGTTGAATCTCCACGGTCATCGACCCCTGTGCGGCAATCGTCCCGCTGCTCTGGGAAAGACTGACCCAGTCGGCGAAACAGGATGCGTCCCAGCTTAAAGAAACATCGCTGTTATTATACAGCGTGTATATCCTGCTGTCCGTCTCCGGCGTCGTATGGCTGCGGCCGGAAACATAAAACGCATCCGTAGCTGAAATCGTCAGCGCTGGCTTATCAGGCATAATTATCAGAGACGGGTCGCCATAGAGGTTAAAAACATAAAAATTTTGTATCAAATTGGATACATCAAGTGCCTCTTTCATTTCATAAAATGCCTGCCCGCAGGGCTTATCCTGCATAATTCTTTTTGCAAATTCATAGCCCATACCGCCGATTGAAGGAGTGCCGACATACCAGGTTTGCCCGGCCCAGTAGTAGCTATTGCGGGTGGCCCCTAAGGTCGCAACTGCTCCATTTTTAAGCAGACGCCAGGCAAGGGTATCGCTGTTTTCTGCATAGGCATTCCGGCAGGAACCCTGCCACGCCACCGCCGGATAGCTATCGTTTAGTGTCCAGACATCCCCATTATTGATAATGCCCGAAGCATTGTCATCCCAGCCGTGTGTTTGCCAGACCACCAGACCATATTTGTTCTGACTCCACACTGTCGCCGGATATGAGTTCGAACGAATATACTCCGGCGGAGGAATTACGCCATACGTTTCATCATAAATGCGGTCAGATGGCACTTCTTCCGGCTCCAGCAGATAACCTTTTATCTGCTCGCCCAACTCGTGCGACGTTACGACATCGTCCAGCGGAACCATCGGAAGCAGCACATTTCGCCTCCACTGTGCATTTGTGCTGTTTTCGTAGGTCATTATCTTTTGCAGCACCGAATCCGTATCGGCGATAGTTCCATAATAAGGAATACGTCCCACAAAGACCTCGAAGAATTTGTCCATTTCACTTTGTTCGCCATAGATGCCGTTCCCATTCGAGTCCCAGTCACCCGTCAGCTCCGCAAAGTAATAATCCGTGGGATGGTCCCCGTCATAAACCATTTTCATCGCCAGCGTCCCAGCGGTGGGATGAGGATTGCCTATCAGCAATACATATAGAAGGTCAAGACTCAGATAGTTGCTCCGCAGCCAGTTTCGAAGATTATCAGCAGACGTTTGTCCTGTTCCGCCGCCAAAATCATCCTCGGTAATCAGATACACCGTAAAGCCCTGTGCCTCTTTATGAGCGATAAACGAACTTAGCTGTGTCGATATATTTACAACCGCATTTGTTGTGATAATTGCGTAGCCGGTAGCGCTTAAATTCGCGGCTGCCTGCACATCGGAAGTCCCCAGTGAAGTCGCCTCTGTCGAATCGGAGGTGCTGCTGATACCCTCTGATGCATCGTCATAATCTGCTGCAGCCAGGTCATAATTTACCGCCAGCTTCTGCAGACGTGAGCGGATTAAGTTTCTCAACTTTCCTTGTGACTTTCGAGTGCTCGCTTGTTGAGCACTGCTTTGTAAAGTCTGCTCGCTAACCTGCAATCGTATGTCCGTAAACTGCTGAAGCTGATGTTGTTGCGGATTATACCGAACCAGCGCAACAGCAATCTGGATAAGGTTGGCCTGGTCAAGATTGCCTCGATGGACTATCCGCACCGGCTGTATCGGCCAGAACATATCCGACTCATATAACTGGAGCTCTTTACCATCAACGAACTCTTTGTCATTCGGCCAGAATTTTTTAATCCGGTTATTCTCATCGCGAGTTGCAGCAGGCGGAATTGGGCCGACTTGCCACGTTCCTTCTATTGATTCATAGACACTTTCTTCGATTTCACAGCTTATGCCCGAAAGCAAGGTATCAGGCGGTAAAAGGACCGTAAAAACCTGCCAGGGCAGTTGCGGCTGACCGGTGTCGCCAATGCTTTGTATCTCTGTGCCCTCAAAATAGACCTGGCCGTCCGCCCGGAATTGAATTTGAAAATCAGCGATATCGAGAACGGTTGTTCCCGTATCGGTAACGATTTTAATGTCAGCTCGAGACAACGCCGTCAAGCTAAGAACGATGAAAACTAACCCTGGGAATAAATGACCGAAATTCGCAAAAAATCCCTTGGATATTCTTGTAATACGACAGATTTTATGAATATAAGCTTGGCTTCTCTGGATGGCCATATTCACAAGCTGATATTTACGACTTCGAAGGTCAAAAAACATAGTTTTCTCCATATGACATCAATAATTATACAAAATTCTCTTCAAAAAGTAAAGAGTTTTCACTATCGGAACGGATTTGCTAAAAATCTGCCCTGAAACACCTTTTTATACCCCTCTTTAATCCTGTTGGGGCCGTGTGAATAGTTGAAATTGACTTTGACAAATAGTAAAATGAGCAATATAATGACCTTTTTAATTGTGAAGTATATTGTGGTTCAATTTTGGAGTTTCTGGAATGGAAGATAGCAAGAGAAAACAGGTTCTGACTGTTGTGATTATCGCCTGCCTGGTTTTGGCCGGTCTGATAACTTATGTAACGAGCAGAAGCGGAAATTCCGGTCTGGAGGCCTTCAAGGGACAAACTCAATGGGTCAAATGCGCCAATCAGAATTGTGGAGCAGCATACGAGTTAGATAAAAAGAAATACCTGGAACTCGTCCAGGAAGAAGCACGAAAAAATGTTGACGCAACCGGGCCACTGCCAATAACCTGTGAAAAGTGCGGCGAATTGAGTATCTTCAGGGCTGTAAAGTGTGAAAAGTGCGGCGAGGTATTCTTTTATGGAGCGGCCGGACCAAGCGATTTTTCAGACCGCTGTCCCAAATGCGGATACAGCGCAATGGAGGAAGAAAGAAAACAGGCGCAACAAAATCGCGGCTATTAGATAAACTCATAACGGAAGTTTTTAGCTTTGCAGTAATAAAAAAATACAAAGAGCGAATTTTACTAAGCCCAACTATTTCAAGTTGGGCTTAGTTTTTAGATTGATAAATCAGCCACACAAAAAAACCAACTTTTAGCCATGAAGATATCAAAGCAATTGGAAACAGGGGAAGATTTATGTTGAAAATCGCTTTACAGGACTTACTATATAAAAGCCATTGATTATTACAAAAGGAGACGACAAATGAAGCGAAAGATGAAGTTAATTGTTTTTTTGCTGCTGATAAGCAACATTCTGGCAGGGTGTGTCAGCCAGCAGGAGAGCTTTTGTCCGCCGAGCGAAGGTAAAAAACACTCGGCCAACACGCCTGAACCACGGACGTCCAAATCGTGGACTGCCCGGCATAACGCAATCAACGAACGGCTGAAAAAAGGAAAGGCCGATATGCTCTTCGTAGGTGACTCAATCACCCATTTCTGGGAAAAAGAAGGCAGGGAAATCTGGGATTCCTA